>Ga0214542_1002407_pt1 | contig 38708 bp, 18 predicted proteins | sample CNSS1metaG_FD_160096 | JGI IMG/M metagenome (GOLD analysis project Ga0214542, IMG submission 160096) | Root nodule microbial communities from cowpea collected in UCLA plant growth center, Los Angeles, California, USA - CNSS1 | ecosystem: Host-associated > Plants > Roots > Nodule | place: USA...
TGCAAGTGGCGGCACCATCACTCATCTCTAGGGCTTGGTTGGCTTAGATCCCCCCCTATGAGTGGCGTGCTTCTTCCATTCTTCATCTTCTATGCTTTCCATTTTTATTGTTTCTTCTTTCATTTTGATCTTTAGTGTTGTTATTGCCGTGTGTGTTTAAGCTTGAATCCAACTCTTTTCTTCCTTTCATGAGCTTGAGAAATGAACCTTCACATCTAGATAGCATGCTATCTTAATGTCCAGTGGGAATTTTCAAAAAGCTTTCTTAAACAACTTCACCATATTCATAACTCTAAAAGGGAACAAGATAATCCTTCATCAGGGGGTATCCATCAGAGTCCTTCAGAAATAAGATTTTGCCTCTTGTCCAAAGTTCACTTGATTGGGCTTCTATAAAATGTTGAGTAATGGAAAACACATAGTCATTGCCTTGATTTAGTGAGCTCACAGTGGTGAAAATTTCATTTAATAAGCGTAAAGTAGCTCTTGAACATCAAAAGCATAATCTGGTTCAATTTTGAAGAGAAGTTAAGGTTGATTTGGTTGTTAATTTCGGTATTTTTGGATTTTACATTCATGAATCAATTTTTATGTGTTTCCATTTGTTCTTTTTGTAGAATTCTGTCACTTCTATGCTTAACATGCTTCGACAAATCTCTTGGCTTTAGTTCTCACAAATTACAACTACGAATTTAGTGAATTTCACTTTGACAATTATTTTAGTTAATTAGGGTACGTAATTAAGGATTTTCGAATTGCTTGATTTTAAAATGAATTGTTGGTTCTAGTTCATTTTTCTACACATGTGTAAGTGTTTTTCATCATCTCCGACGTCTAATTGATTATTAATACAATGTATATTTCATTTTCGATTCACGCATCAACCATCATTAGCTCATTTTATGACACTTTTTTGTGTTTTAGTTCAAATTAGGTATTTTTGGTAGATTTTAGTAGTTTGGAGCATATATTTTAGTTGCATTTAATGTTGTTAATAATTATGTAGCTTACCATAGCATAATTCCACTTGTATTCATTCAAACATTTTATCAAACACATAGGTTGAATTAGGTTTTCATGTAGGAATTTCATCAAACATATTGTAGACTAGCTTTTATACATCATTTTATGTACTGTTAAGATTTAGATTAGCTTAGGATTAGTTAGTTTATTCATTTCCTACACCCATTTCATGATTTTATACATCAAATTTGCATCTAGGAATTAAAGACAAGAAATTAGAATTCATCTTTGCATTTAACACTAGCTCATGAGCAAATTTAGCTTGTATTCTATTTTAGCAGTTTTAACATATCATTTAGTGTGTGTATATGATCGAGGTCGTACCCAACCAAATAAAATAGTTTAAAATGTAGGACTATTAGTTCTTCCAAGGTTTTCTCCTAGTGACCATTATTTTCAATCAAGGATTCTAACACAATCAAGGGGTGTCAGATTCAGAAAAACAAAATTAAAATGAAACAATAATTAGTGAAACTAATTCCCTGATTTGAAAACAACTCATTTTGATGGCATTGACCCAGCCAGAAGCCAAGCTAGAGGACCAATCTCTATGAGCATGACTAAAATATTACAAGAAGATTGGGAGGACACTGAGTCAAGTGGGCCTCATGGGCTTAAGCTATTATTTACTTGGGCCAAGGAGGATATTAAAATTTGATGGGTTTGTATTTGGGCCAGTAGTATAGATTTAATTTTGGCCATGTATTTGGGCCTTGTTCTAAATAATTTGGGCTTGAACTTGAGCTTGGATCATGAGAGATCACCTATGATTTTAATTGGGCTTCTAAAGCCCAATAAAACCCTAGGTCGTCCTGATGAGAGACCTCTAGCTAAGGTGCCAACTATTAGAGCCATGGCTAGGAGGATACAAGAAGAATGGACCCCTTCTGAGCATGAAAGGCCTAAGATGAAGTTCACATGGGCCAAGGAGGATGTGAAGACTTAGTCTAGGACTCTTTATTTGTAAATACTAGATTAGGTTTTAATTTTGGGCTTTGTATTTTGGGCCTTGTAGAATATGAATTTCTTTGGACCATGTATTGAGCCTATGAGGCTTTTTGGGCCTTGAAAGTGTTTTGGACTAGGAAAGATTTGGGCCCATTTTCGGGCCTTAATGTCCCATGTGACTTGCTTAGTTGGCAAGCCACAACATCCTCATGCTCTCTTTATGGCTCCAAATATAACATTCTAGATCCTTTTTACCTCCCTTTTTCTAGACCACCCAACTCTTCTTTTTTCCTATAAATAGAGAGCTTAAGACCTTGTAAAAATCATTCATGAATATAGTAAAGAAACTCTATTGAGATGACTCCAGGCACCTCTCCTTTTGTAAATCAACTTAGGCTAGAACTCCCTTTAGTGGCTTCCTCTAGCCTCCTTCCTTGAGTGTTGGACTAACCTCACTTGATAGCCCCTGCCAAACACCATAACCAAACTTCTTCATCCTATCTTCATCTTGCTTTCACGCCTTCATCAACTCCATGGAAGCCTCCATTTCTTACGCAAGGCTTCCCCCTTTAAAGATGGACTCATCATGTCCACTCTTGCAAAAAACCTATCACATTTAACATAATTTGAACATGTTGTAAAGCATGTACAATTTTAAGCGCCACATATCACTTGATCCATGAAAGGTGCCACACATTTAACACATGGAGCAAAGCATGGCATGTGTGATATGCCACATGGCTTTTGATTTACATGATTGACTTATGATTAAGAGCATGTGAGGAAATTCGATTTGAATTTCCTTCCTCCTTTTGGTCGAGAGTTTGAGTCCCCTCTCCTATAAATGCAGACCTCCACCACTTGTTAAAATACTCTTGAGCATAATAATGAATTTCTGTCAAGATTACTCCAGAGATTACTTCTTCAGAGTCACCTTGCTAGACCTCATTTCTGGATCTCCGATAGCCTCCTTGCTCTATAATTGGCCTCACCTTTCTAGAGTTCATCCAATCACCATAATATTTACACCAACAATGAATCATCTTCTTCTAATTTGCTTCTGTACAACATCCAATTGAGCTTCCATTTACATTAACACATGAACATGGACCTTATCACACTTATCATAAGTTTAAAAATTGATGCCCTATTATACTCTCATTCTACTAGAAATTAACTAGCTAAGCGAATAGTAACACGAGTTTCATCATGCAATTAAGCAATGCACACATCATATAATCTCACCCACATATTAAGCAATTGTGATAGTGTCAATAACATAAACCACATTTATTAAGCATGGATAAGAGCTGGATTAACACAAATACACCAAACTACATATTAAGCATACATAAATTCATTTAATTCATTAAGTATAGATTAAAAGATAAAGCTCAAATAGAAACACAGAACAAATAACTAAAAAATACCTCAAACCTTCGTTGCATTCTCCTCAAGAAATAAATACACAGTTCAACCCTCCATAGAAATGGAGTTACAACAAAATAGCAAAATGAAATACATCGTTAAAGTGAAATGAAGAGAAGAAAGCGTGAACTAGAGGAAGGGTGGAAGAGAAAGCACAAAACCCTAGTGGATGGATGTCTAAGGCTCTCCATAACATGAATGTAACTGCAAAGTGTAAAAGTGAATAGTGTCAAGTATGTGGGTTATGTTAAAAAGACGTAAAACCCTAAGAGTGGAGGCTATAAAATGTTGTCACATCACAACACTATGAGAAAATCCTAATTTCCCGTAGCTAGACCGATCAAATGTTCAAAGCTGGTCCAACACTAATGCTGACATGGCAAAGCTGCTAGCATGGCACAACTAACGTGGCAAAGCTCTCTTCATCCCAAGAAATATTGGCCAAGCCTAAAACTACTTCACAAGTAAATTCAAATTAATAAAAATCCAAATTACTAGTCCAATGAAGCCTAATTAATATAAAATGCACTATCAATAGACAATTATGCACAAATAAACAATTAAAGATAGGTACAGAAAGGTAAGAAAATAGAGGAAAATAATGGCTCATTGGTGTATATATGGTAAATAATTTTAAATAGATTAAAATTAATTATTTTCTCCATGCAAATCACATAACACACACTATAACTAGTTAATTGGTATCTCTATCCTTGTATTGATTCTTGGTTTAGCTTAAACTTGAGGTGCCTTAGTGCTTATCAAAATAAGTTGATCACTATCTCTGAAGAGACAAAGTGCTGAGAAATTTCCATGTCAATAATGTTTAATGATATTGGGTTAAGAGCTTATTGTAAATCCTTCACCAAGTGAAGTTGTAACAATTGAGTTGAATTGTACACTCATGTTGTGAGAGTGTTTTTATGATTATTCATTGTAATTGAGAGTTCTTTATCTTATGGGGAGATTGAGATGGATACTTGGAGAGGTTGATACTCGGTGTAGCCAAAAGAAGTTTGTACTTGTGATGAATGCGTGACCAACCATACCACCTCCTTAGAAGCTCCCTTAAGAAGGATCACTAGAAGCATGTCTAGAGGGGAGTCTTCTATTCCATCACCTTTATCTTTGTTTTGCATCACTTTAGTTTGAATTCCCTAAGTTGGTTTCTAGTTGACTTATTTTGGTAGACTTGTTGACTTTGACCCAAAGTTAACCTTTGACCAAGATTAGATTAACTTAAACCAACATGCTAATCCTTGTTTGTCTTGTTTTGTAGGTAATTAAGAGAAAGTAGAGCATGGCTAGGTGGCACATGGTGATTGGAGCACATGGATGATGTGGAAGAGAGAGGAAAGCAAAAAACATAAAGTAAAAGCAAAAGTAGACATGTACCTTGTCTCCTTTTGCCTTTTTGGTTTATTCCTTAAAAGGCTACTTGGTCTCCTTCCTCTTTTGGCCTAGAATCCTCATAGGAATGCATCCACCAATCACCTCCCTTCACTTGGCCGAGAACCACTCTAGCATTAGGTTTTTAGGGTTTGCTTGTTAATCCTTTTCATGTTTTTGTATTTGCTAAAGGACCCCTATGAACTCCTATTTAATGGGTGTTCCTTGTCTTGTAAAAGGGTTGATTATTTTGTTGCTACAAACTTTGTGTTTCGACCATCTCTTTGCCGTGAGCTCTCCTTTCTAGAAGTGAACTCACCTTTGCCTTATCTTACTTGCAAGTGGCGACACCATCACTCATCTCTAGGGTTTGGTTGGCTTAGATCCCCCTATGAGTGGCGTGCTTCTTCCATTGTTCATTTTCTATGCTTTTCATTTTTATTGTTTCTTCTTTCATTTTGCTCTTTAAGTGTTGTTATTTCTGTGTGTGTTTTAAGCTTGAATCCAACTCTCTTCTTCCATTCATGAGCTTGAGAAATGAACCTTCACATCTAGATATCTTGCTATCTTAATGTCCAGTGGAAATTTTCAAAAAGCTTTCTTAAACAACTTCACCATATTCATAACTCTAAAAGAAAACAAGATAATCTTTCATCAACTTGTGATACTTGGAGAGGTTTAATATCGTTGTAAACTAGAGAGGATGATACTGGTTACCGATCAAAGATGTTGATTAATGGAATATCTTAAGCAAATTGATTAAGAGACTAGATGTAGCCTTAGTGGGAGGTGAACCAATATAAATCCTTTTTGTGCATTTTCTTTATACCTACTTTTTACTTTGAATATTTTGTTTGTTCGAGAATTCTTTGAATTTGTTTACAAGCTCTATTCATTCCTCCTTTTAGAGCCACATTACACTAACAAAACTATTTTGGTAAGCTCTTTTTAGTTTGTTTTTTGAGTGTGTTCTAGATTTTATGCTTGTGTTGTTGATTTGGTGGAAGATTATAATAGTGTTTATGGTTTGTTGTTGTGCTAGAGTGTTTGATAACCACTATCATAGGTGATTTTAAACAAAACCATGTTATCTAAATTTTGCAATATAGAACACAACCTAGGTTGATCTTGGACGAGACATATTCAATGGAATTTAATATTTATTATTTTTCCTTTAAAAATGAATTTGGGGATTTAATTTGTTTTGAAAACATAAAATGCACACTAAAATAAAAAAAAATGAATTAAAATTGTTGGGAAATTTCAAATACTAAGAAAATTTAAATTTGTTTGAAAGTAAGTGCAGAAAAAATAAAAGTGCAGAGAATTTAAAGTGCTAAAAATTAAGAAAAAAGAACAATAAAGAGCAATAATATTAAAGAACAAGAAAAATTAAGAGCAAGAAAATTTAAGAGCAAGAAATTTAAGAACGAAAAATTAAAAGGCTCTCTAATTTGCTTTGCTAATTTGGTTTCATTTTACATTTCGTAAGTCAATTCTAAACTTGTTTAACATGTTTTTAATCGTTGCTTTGGTTTTTATATTATGTTTTTCATTCAATTGTATTTTATTTGCTAACATAGTTCCATTTTTGCATAATTTTCAATTCTTCAATTGCTTTAGATTTTAATTTTGCATTCTAGATTCCATTTAGTTTTTTTAATTGCTATTCAATTCAGTTTGACCTAGTTCAATTCGGCTTTAAATTCCATTTCGTGATGTCTAATTTTGGCTCCTAGTTTTACGTAGTTATTCTCATTGTTACATTATTTTCAACCCTAGTTACAATGTTGCATCAACTTAATAGTTGTGTTTTGAATTTTTACTTCCATTTCACCACTTTAAACTCACTTTTACATTGTTGCTTTTAACCATTTACGTTCTAGTTGGTTCATTTTATTTTTTAGTTTATTGAGGCATTTTATCAAATACCTTTATTCAAATCATATTTTCACTTAGGCATTTCATCAAACACTTACATTTTTCATTGTTACTTACTTTTTTCCATGGTTTGCACTTTCAAAGTGTTATTTAGTTCTTTATTTGTATACGAGTTTTATCCCTTTAGTCCATTTTCACATTACAATCCACCTATATCTTTGCTATTTTGTTTCAGTCACAATAATGAATTATGTTCTTTGATTTTTTAGTTTACTTTTATTTTCATATTTTACTTTGCATTTTAGTTTCAATTGTCATTTACCTATTCCTTTTTTTACAATTCCCTCAAACTTTGGATTTACACAACTACCTATTTGAGATCATATTTCCTTGGATTGACACCTTGGGTGACTCTATGCTACATTATGGGAATACTTTGAACTTCACTTAAACTTGAGTGCAATAAAGGATTTAACAAGAATATATAAGTAAGGATTGTTCTGTTTTAATATTCTCTCAAGCGATATTTTTTCCTTGTAAAATTTTTTTTGCACTTATCATGAAAAGTTGTAGTATACTCAATGCTTGATATAAGGAGATATTAGTTCATAGTCGAGAGTGAATTTGTGGCACTTGAAGCATTTTAGAAGACTTTACAGGATATACCTCAATCCTGTAAGAACACCAAGTTAATTTACAAAGCTTGAGTCACTCCTATTTATAGAATGTAAGAGTTAACCCAAGTGAAGGAAAGTACAATGAATCTGAAAAACTGAAAAAGCTTCAAGAACCTTCTTTAAGAGTGAGGATGCATGCACCATTCAAGGTGCCTTAGCCTCCAAGAAATATTCTAAGGGTTACTTGAGGCCCAAGCAAGCCCAAAGAGCACCTTATCTCGCATAGTCACTTAAGAATCCACTTGGAAAGTCAAAACTGTAAACTTGTTGGATGCTGCATGATTTAATCAATTATATTACTATTGTAATCGATTAAAGTTAGGTTGTCACACTAAAATGGCCAAAATACAAGGCCTAAGAAAGACTTATTTACATTTTAACAAAGCTAAGAGAAGGAAAATACAAGCTAATAAACTATTCTCCGCAAGAGTAAATTTCTTTGAAGTTCTTCTTCCTCTTCCATTCTCCTAGCCATGGCTCTAGTCAAAGGTCCAATATCGCTTCCTCTAGATGGTCCTCCATTAGAAATGTTCTCTAATTGAATATTCCTAATGCTTTTATATATTAATTAACTAATCATGAGAAAGAAAAAAGACTATTCAAATCAAAGAACTCAAGAGAATCTCTAGAAGAATGAAGCCACAACGTATCATATTTGAAATTCAAATTATTGAATTGATAAAAAGGAAATAAGTGATATTTAATAGGAAGCAATATACCCTTAATTCAATATCAATAACTTCCAGATGAAGAAAGAATAAGATATTTGAAGATATGCTCAATTGAATATGCATCAATGGTCAAATGGCACAATGCGACTAGATAAGTACCAAGACCAAGATGTTGAAGAGAAGAATAATGTGAGAGAGAAATACAGAAGTGTTGAAACATTGTCCAATTAATTCTTAAAGAGAAAGAAAAAAAGGAGATTATTTTGAGAGCCTAAACTCAAATATAATTTGTATAGATACTAGGCTATTGTGAAAAACATTGTAATATTTTTCACATAGTGAAGTATACACTATGAGTGTGATTGTACTTAATGAGTAAGAGATTATTTTGTACATTGTAATTGGGAGTTCACTATCTTAGGAAGGATTGAGAAGGATACTTGGAGAGATTAAGCTCGTTGTAACATAGAGAGGTTTATACTCGTGTTTCCTAAAGAGGGTTATACTCATGATACCTGAGAGGTTGATACTCATTAGAACCTTATGTGGTTGATACTTGTGCTAGTCAAGGGTTTTGTTTAGTGATTTTCTTAAGTATGTGGCTTAAAAGATTAAATGTAGCCTTAGGTGGAGGTGAAACAATATAAATCCTTGTGTGCATTGTTCTCTGTCTTACTCTACATTTTATTCTATTTACAATAGTATATCTGCACAAAATAATCTTAAAATGTCTACAGGCTCCATTCATCCACCTTTCTAAAGATATCTTGTACAAACTTCTATTCGATTTGTTTCGCCGTTGATGTTTGTTTGCTAAACTTTTCATTTACACATGTGTTTGCGACTATTTCTAGGGGAACACAATCATGACTTTGAATGAATGTCCCTTTTTTGTATATCTTCTTTGTCATTCTAAGAATATGATGGAAACCCATTTCACGAAAGTTGAAGGAGACTTCATGGAAAAGATGTGCTTGGATGCGAAAGCATGAATTGATGAATGAAATGGAATTTGGAAAGTGGTTTGGATGTGTTTCTTGAAGGAGGTTGGGCCAACCCTCAAGGAAAAGGTCTAAGATGAGTTAAAAAGACATTATCCTAAAGAACTTATAACAAAGGAAAGTTGCAAAAATGGCAGAATTGCTCTATAATATTTCCAAGTTATCTTTACAATGCTTGAGCGCTCCTATTTATAGAATTTAGAGGTGAACCGAAGTCTAAAAAAGATACAAAGAATTTGAAACTAAAAAGCTCTAGAACCTTACTAAAGAGTGGCTAGTCAGCTGTCATATTCATGCATCAAGTTAACTATCCAATGCATGTACTTTGTAATGCATGCACCTTCCTTGTGCAAGCTAGAGGATACCTTGACCCATAAGCAAGGTTTCTAAGGTTACTTGAGGCCAAAGGTAGCCCAACTAATACCTAGTCACTCAATAGTCAAGTTAAAAACCCAAAACTATAGTAGAACGCACTTTAATTTAATCAATTATATACTTACTTAATTTATTAAATATGTTCGATTAAAACCATCAGATTTTTAAAAAAATGGCCAAAATACAAAGCCTAAAAGAAATATCTGCCTGGTCCAAATTTAAGGCCTAAAGAAAAGACTAATAGCGTAGAAAGGACTAATCTTATACAAAATATACTACTCCAAATCTCATGTTTACTAACAAGTAAAAATGATTGGGTCTTGCCACTGGCCCATGCTACAACTCCCTGGATGGGTTTCCATCCCCCTTTCTGAATAGACTTTGTCCTCAGATCAAAAAGATATCTAAGGAACCATAAGTTTGGTTGTTTAGTTCCTCCCAAATCAAAGATGAATCTACTAACCATCAAATAAAAATTGAATAAGTTTTTGTATTGAAAGATGACCTTCTTGTATTTTTGAAATTATTTTCTTGAAAACTAACAAATCCCACTTCACAAAATTGTTTTTGTCCACTTTGAGTTAATTCTAACTTGTTAGGCTACATAAACTCAAAGCGTGATTTTTCAAAATCTATTGAATAGTTTAAAACAATGGGGAGTAGAAATGGGATTAAAAGTTTAAGAGCAAAGGTGTGAATTTGGAAATTAAAAGAGTTCAAGGATTGGAAAACTTTTTGTAAAATCTTTGTTTCAATTATTATTGGGAATGTGGGAGGTGCCTTCAGTAGCACTTCCTCCTTGATTAAAACTTCTTTCCTACCTTTTTCTCTTCTCTCAATCTTTTCTTTTTCTCTCCTTTCTCTCTCCTCCCTTTCTCTCCATTCTTGTTCCTTTGTTCTTCTTTTATCTTCTTCCCTCTTAGCTTTTTCAACTCTAGCTCTTAAAATTTCCTTTTCTTTAGCTCTTAGAGCTTATTTTTCTTTTGTTCTATTTTCTATCTCTCTTGCTCTTATCTCTAATTGTATTTAATCCCCTTTTCCTCCTTTCTATCTCTCTTTTCTCATTCTCCATTAAGAGCTTTTGAGTTTTTTCTTTAAACTCTCGTTCTCCACAAAAGAACTATTTCTGACTTCTAATAAATTCTCTACCTCACTCCACGAATTCTTTCATTTAATCTTTAAGCTCTTGATTTTTCTAAAAAGAACACGGAAAAAACTTTCTCCTCATACATGCTCTCAGCTCATGCTAATCCCTAATTGGACTTTTTCTACCGTTCTTAACACCATATTGCCTTTGACTCCACCACTCATACACATGCCTTACAAACCTAGAAGTGCACAAACTAACTAAATGACATTTTAATACACCTAACAATTAATGGATTGATTTCCATCAGAATGTGTTGTAGTGGTAAAAGAAGTTTGGGTCTTTTGAACTTTCATGGACTTTAAGATCAAAATCGAAGGTTCATTTCTACCACCAATGAAAAGGTTAAAATGAAATAGTTAGTGAGTTGAGAAGTCAAATTTAGGACAAAGGTTGAGTCACCTAAGGATAAGATTGAGTTCGGGTATTGAATATTTCAGTCTTTCTTCAACTTCAATGCTATACAATTCAATCTTTTTCCTGTATGGCCCAACTTGTGTTGTATGTTTGACTTATTTGTTCACCAACTCTCTTTCAACTTTAACAAAATCCTTCATTTGATACATGCGCAACATTAAAACAAACTTAGAAATGCTCATTTCATTGTAGCTTTTTTTAATGGTCGCATGCTTTTCTATGTCGAAATAGATATTCTTATGTAAATTGTTGCTTTTACGTCTAACCTTGTGTAGGCCGACATAAATTTACATCGTGTGTTTTTCATGCAACATAAGTTTACATGTTCTACATTAATGTCAAATCTAAAACACAAGTAAAAAAACACAAAATAACATATCTGAGAGGTAATCACTATTCTCACTATCATTGAACATAAATATCACTACGCATAGAGTTAGACCATTAACGTTTGCTTGTTATCTATTACAATGCTAACTAATAGAAACATAATCATATTGTTATGTTTACAATGCTAAATGTTTCGGGGTAGGGACCAAGAGCCTACTAAAAGAACCTCTCCAACTTGCGCTATCCTTCTCCACACCAGTAACTTTAGCGAAATCCACTCCTTAGCTCGATCGGCTCGGATGACGATCGGGGTACCTGTCTAAAGTACTCCGATGCTTAAGTCAGTAAAGGACCGATCGGTGTATCAATATATCTGCTGTAATAAATGCGAAATTAAGATCCTCACCAACCTACCTTTGGGCCCTATTTATATTTTCTGTGCGGGCCTGTGATTAGGGTTCCTTAATCACGGCCCAATGATCCTTTAATCAAGATTATTGACTCGTTTAACGATAATTAACTCGATTGACTGATTGTCTGATCGTGTGACCGATGGCCGCTTGGCTGGGTTAGTTATACTGTTTTTAATAAGTGAACCATTCATGTACGTTTGGCCGACCGACAGACATATGCGAAGGGCTACACAAGTGTAGAGATTGATCAACCGAGGGTTGGTTCATTGATTGTCGTGTTATGGTTAGGTGCTGCACGTACGTGTCTGATCGACCGGTGTGCCATCGAGGGTCCGTGTCGCTCGACCAGGTGTTACCGATGGACCGGTGGGCCTGAACATGGTTGGCTCGTGACTTATTTCTTTAACCGTTTGACCGATGGTCTTATAGTTTATTCGTGATCCGTTCGACCGATGGTCTTATAGTTTAACGATGCTACGTGGCTGGTTGACAGAGCCGATTCTCCGGTGGTCCTGCAATTTATTCGTGAGGCCGTTCGACCGTTCGACCGATAGCCTTTCATGTACTAGTTTTTCAACTTTGGCCGATGGACCTAAGAATCAGATTTGGCCGATTGACCGATGGGACATATAGTACACTAACTGATGGAAACATAATCATATTGTTATGTTTTTTAAAAGTGGGGACTTATTGAATCTGTTATTAGCGATTAAGCTGAATGAAATAAAATAAGTAATGACATTCAAAAGGTAATTGAACTTTATATAAAATGTATAAACGTAAACAAAATTTAAACAATCAATTTTAACGTAATTAAATAATATAGTTGGTTATTAACTTTTATGATAATAGTACTCATTTCATTATCATTGATTTTTTTATTTAGTTTTCAATACATTATTTTTTTTCTCAAATTGAATCTTAAATTTTAGGCTTTCATTATGTCCATTATCTATCTAGTTTTAATTAGAAAAAAAAAAAGAAACACGCAAATTATCTGTGAAGAAATTGAAGATATAAATTTCAGAAATTGATAATTATTATATTTATTCTGGTAATAGAGACTCCTTTTCTTGTATATCTGAAGTGGGTGATAATTTAGAGGAATCCCAGTTCTTAGAACTATCATTTTCCTAAAACAAAAATTTCGATTTCAATTTAAAAGTACAAGGAAGCAAGTAGGTATTGAAATGTGTTGAGTTTGGCCCACTAATCAAGCTAGCGTGTTCTCAGGTACCCACCACCCATGTGCCACAGTGATTCACAAAATCAGCAGAAAAACCAATGCCTCCATTATCTTCCACATGTTCCAAACTCATTGGCTTTTCTGTTTTATTAAGTCTTGCTTTTCAGTAACACAAGGCCAACTTATATTTTATTCATGGTTTTCTTCGTCCATATGCACGCTTTCTAGTATTATATAACTGCCCCAACTGCTTCAGCTCCTCTTACTACTCTTTCACCTCTTCAGTAGGGAAGAAATAAATTAAGCAAGAAGAAGATGATTATGTTGAGGTCAATGAGGTTCAGCAGAAGCAGGTCCAAGCTTAGAAATGGGAACAAAGCAACAACACCCACAGAAAACGATTGCAGAGGCATTTGTCAAATCCAATGGGAACTTAGGCCTGGTGGCATGCTTGTTCAGAAAAGGGAGAGTAACCTAAGTTCATCCGAGGAGGGATTCATCACAATTACGGTGTCAACTGTCTCACACTCACACCAAATTTCTATTGAGTCCACGTCAACTTTTGGTATGTCTATTCTACAACACCCCTTTTTCAATTTTAACCTATTATTCCAATTATTTTAGACAATCAGGTGAATGATTTAATTTTATCTATAGTTAAATTTTATTTCCTTCCGTTAATAGAAATAATTTGCAGGAGAATTGAAAATTATCCTGTCATTGGTCACAAGTTTTGAGCCGCGAGAGCAAAGGCTTCTCTTCAAGGGAAAAGAGAGAGCTGACGATGAATATCTGCATATGGTTGGGGTTAGAGACAAGGACAAGGTTCTTCTGTTGGAGGATCCAGCAATAAAGGAGAAGAAAATGCTTGGCTTAAGTGACCCCAAGTCGTTCCATCTCTGTTTCACTAATTAATTAATTAACCAAACTCGTTAATATCAATTAGTGTTAATTAACCTCGAATACAGTTTAATCTAGTGAGGCACGCGTGTTTTCGCACTTTTACGTTAGAGTGTAAGAACCTAATTATGTTTTGTGTTTGTTTGGTGTCATCGCTTCATTAAAAATGTTTTAGTTGATGAAATGCCAGTCATTATTATGCGTAGTTTTGTGAATGATGTGGAGTGTTCATTTCTTCTCTTATTTAACAATTTTCTTATCATGATTGTTTATGTCCTATATATGTTCTTGAACCCACGCGTGCACGCCGAAAAAAGTAGATTAATTAACAATGGTAAAGCTAAAGAGGGAAGCTTTGCTAAGGTTGGGACAGTTTTTCAGAAAATATGGCAGATTATGAGTTTTAAAGTTCAATTTGTCGATAAAAGGGTTACTTTCATTAGTAGTGGTATTTTAAAATTTATTCAGAATGTTTTTGTTTTATGCTATTCAAATTTTATAGTATAAAAATTTCTTAAATTGAATAAACATATTATGATTTTCATATAATTAATAATATATAAATGATTACATATAATATTGATTTAATTTTATTATTAGGTAAGAAATAATTGAGTAAGATTATTATACATGTTTAATTTTACGAATAAATTATTATAATAATAGAGGAAAGGGTTTTTGGAGATGATGGCTTGAGTGCATCTCTTGAGACACGAATGTTGGTTTCAAATCTCCAAAATAATTTTTTAAAATTAAAATTGCCTAGCCAGCAAATGAAAATTTATACAACAACTATTCAGAACTATTTCAATTTATATTTATGTATGGTCTTATTTTGAGCACTATTAATATTGATGATAATAATGACGAAGCTTTGTGGTCAGCCATAGAAGAGGCCCCAGCATAGAGAAGGGATCCTCTTTTCATGGGAAGCAAAATCAATGGAATTTTGGATCTTGTTGGCTAGCAGAATCATTTTATTTGTTCTGTTGAGTGATCCTGTTTGCATCCAGAGAACCAAAAAATCTATTGATATTTGATATATTTTTCGAAGGAATGATTGATTTTAGTTTATTTACATCAAGCAACGATTGTCGATAACCTAAGAAAAGTAACAACGGTATTCGTGATTGTACCACACGTGTTCGATTACGTCTCGACCATCCATGCACTAATGAACTTGGCTCTTACTGTATAAGGACTCTCGGATGGCCTGGCTGACTACATATCAGTCATGACAACTCACATGGCAAACATTGACCACGTTGACCGGATTAACTTCAAGATTAAGACATCATTAACATAATTAATTAACTAAAGACTAAACAACGAAATTAACCGCATGGATCAGGTTCATCCAGGAAAAAGACTCATAAATAAGGTATAAATAACACAGTATATGAAGTAAATTAATTAGATTCATTATTACAATTATTTTTTACTTTCTTACGCATTTAACTGACTTAAATGTTGGAATATCTTTTGCAGGCATAATCCCCTATTCGACTAGGACAGGTACCCTTGAGGAGGATGAGTACCCGTGGAGTTGAAGACTTGGAGTATTTGGAGTGTTTGTTGGAGTCTTTGCACGATATATTTGGCTTTGTAAGAACAATTGACGTCCACCATAAGACCGACATATATTCTACGAAGAAGAAACATTTTATATGTGGTGTCTACAAGAAGCAAGATGGTTAGAGCGAAAGAAGCAGGACCTGGACCCTTCTTTGCTGACATAGTCGTTATCCTAGAAAATCAAATGAAAATTCAACAGGAGTTTGAGTTCAAAAACAAGAGAGTGGAGGAGATGGATGCCCCGAGGGAGGAGAACATTAGGCTAAGAGCGAGGGTGGAGGTTGAAGATAAGGGAAAAGGGAAGGAGATTATTGAAAATGTTGTCTAGGAGCACATGATTGCTTCACACCTATGAATGATCAACACGAACGAAGGGGAAAGTGGTTACTATACCACTCCCAAGACTATAAGAGTGACCAACACCTATTTGGCTGCAAAAGGAGCTTGTCGACACCCCTTCATCAATGGTATCAGGGATGCCCCACTCCCTAAACAGTGGAGAGCTCTCACCTTGGATCCTTACAACTGCAACATTGATCCTAATGAACATGTTGTCGTGTATATCACCCAAGTAAGTCTCTACTCGACTGACGATGTTGTCATGGACAAGACCTTTGCAACGACCTTGAAATGACTAACTTTTGAGTGGTTCATTCACCTACCTCCTTAATCCATTGACTGCTTTGATACATTGACATCTTCTTTCACAAAGCAATTCGCCACCAACCGACACCGCCATCTTACCTCCTTGAGCTTCCTTAACGTCAGGCTGGACAAAAGAGAATCTTTAATTACGAACCTTCATCAATAGGTTTGTAAGGCCACTTTAAAGATTAGGAACCTGAACCCCGAAGTAGTTTTGAACTACATGATCACGACACTAAGGCTAGGACCCTTTGTAGATGACTTGTGTGTGACGCCGCCTGCAAGCATGCACGAGTTAAGGCAGCGAGCAGCTAAAATTTGAGCTAAGGCCATTTCGACAGAAAAGAAAGGAGTTGATCGAGACTCAACACAGAGGAGTGGTTTCTGCTAAAGAGAACCCAATTGATAACACTATCACTGATGCAATCAAATTAATACTACTAAACTATAGAAAGTTCAATGTTCATAAGGTAATAACCAACAAAATAGAAAAGTTAAAGTCAACCCTAAGTCCTCTCTCAACGAACACAAAATTGATTCCTAACAAATTAGTTCTTGTAAACATTATATAAAAGGGTTAATCAAATAAAATAAAAGTAATATAAGAATATCAAAATAAATAAAATATTAGATAGCAAAATAATGAATGAAAGAAAGAAATTAAATTGAAAAAAAAAATAAAAATAGATAAAAATAATAGTAAGGAAAATTAGTAGCAAAAACTCATTTAATCCTATTAAAGTTTCTAACTTTAATCAAAGTAACTTCTCAATTAAAATTAAAAATCCTTGAACTGATATGATTATTATGTTATGTAGATTTAACACTGTGCTAATTTGCTATAATGTAAAAATCATTACTTTTACTTGATTAAGAGACAAAAGACATATATAAATATAAATCACAACGACAATCAAAAAAACAAACAAATTTATTCATCTAACATCATTATCCAATTAAGAAATTACAGCAGAATCAACCACACAAACAACATAAATGTATGGAAATCTAATCGTGAAAACTTAATGGTTCAAGGAAGAATAAAAGATAGAACCATGAAAATAAGCATCTATGGACTTAAAAAATGAAGAAAAGAAAGAACAACACATGAACAAAAAAAATATAGGTAGGAACAAGATGCTTAGCTCTTATAGAACCAAAGCTCTTGACACCAAATGATAGGCTCCTCCTCAAGCTAGGTTAGGCGAAAGCTTGAAAGTGATGTTATCGAGATCAATGGATGGTGAGAGTATGCTCTTGGTTTTTGGTGTTTAATGGTAGGTTGAAGGTTGCTTGTGGTGCTCTAAGGGAGGTTAGGCCAACTCTCGAGAAGGAGGTGTTAAAGTGACCTCATGGGATGCTCTAGCAAGTCACTAAGAGACAAGATATGGCTCAAATAAATTTGGCAGCATAACATTATTAATCTCAAAGTGCAGGGACGCTCTGATGAATCCTAGCAGCGTTGAGGGTTCAACGAGGTGGTGATTCAATGGTTGTTTGCATGAGATGGGTGCAATAGAGGTTTTGCGTTTAACGCTTTTCCCTCTTCAGAGTTCATCTTCTTCATTCAGATTCCCTAACCTAGGGTTGTCTCGATTGCGAGCATCTGAAGCTCCATTGAAGAAGCTTGGTGAGACCGTCTCCATTTCCATGTCTTCCACTAAGATTTAGTCGATCCTCTTTACTGGATCGAAGTTCGGAGGAATTATCAAAAAGTATCGTCGAGTTTTCTCCTATTAGAATGTGAGTTTGAAGAGATCCGTGAAGTGATCCTCATCATGTGGTATTCAGAGCTCCGGTTTCGAGCTTGGAGGTCTTCAAAGATAAGTTTTCTTCATCTTATGTCGTGTCTTCTTTCATTTCTATCTTGAATCCAGTCTTGTTCATGCTCCGTTTGAGTTCTTTTAATTTCTTGATTTGTTTCTCTACTGATTCTGTGTTGAACTTTGTTTTTTTGAGATTGATTAACTTATTTTTGTTCCAATTTATCGTGAATCAATACGTGTTGATGAAATGTCTAGGTTCTTTAATCTGCTACTCGATGCATGTCATAGTTAGGTTTAAATTCGTTTTATTACTTAGCTTTAAAGTTTTTTTTATCTCATGTTTTGTCTTAGGTTTTTTTGTGTAGCTATTTTACATGTTCTTAAATTCCATAATGTTGTTCCACATTTTGTGTGTTGGTTTACTTTATTTTGATGAATTATGTCATGTGTTGATGGTTAACTCTAAGTTTGTGGAGTTCCTTAATTGGTAATAGATCACTAGAAATTTTCTACATTGCATATTTCTTATTGTCGTGTTTAATTTGTGCTAAGTTTCTTGAATTGTTGTCTAATTGAATTTGAGTTTTTGTTTGACTCTTGTGCTATTTTGAAATTAAATTTACTGGACAAGGATTGCTACTGACTAAAGATTTAATGAGTATTATACCATAATGAAATCTGATTTGTATCAGAATTTATGTGTGAAAACTTAAGCTTGGTCATGTGATTGCATAGGTCATCTTCGCACCTTGATCTTGTGCATTCTATTTTGATGAATCATTGCTAGCTATATCTGTTTTCTAGTTAGCATCAGTGTTTGTTTGTGTGCTAGTGTCTTTTGCAATCATTTCAATGCAGGTTTTTTTTATTACCCGTGAGATACATGACATGAACAACTTTCTCATTCTCGTTAATCTACGAGATGTGCATTTGCTCAATCAGATTTGTTGCTGTTGTTTAAGTCTGATTATTTTGAGTTTGCTCAGGTGGAAATCCAATTGGTTTCAATCACTGCATAGTTGACTTTGTTATTGTGCATCCATTGTTTGATTGATTTCTAATGTCCTTGACTAGAACCATAACCAAATTTTGAAAATCATGATTGTTCTTTGTTGATCATTGGAAACTACATATGTTTTTTATTTTTGTATCTACTGAATCACAATTTGTTGATTTGTGCTCAGCCTAGTGTGTTACTTTTTATCATACCTCTGTAGTTTCATAGATATACCTTGTTTGTGTTGGCAAATTTCTTTGTTTGGATGAAGTCTGTTGCACTAGTCATGCCTTTAATTATGAGTTTTGAAGATTGATCTACATTTCTATAGTGTTTTGTTTTTGGTCAAATCAGTTTCATAGAGATACATTTGGGTCTGTTCACAGTTTTTAATTACCTATCTCTATGTTGATGCACTAGTGTCTTTTTGAATCAGAGTATGTTGCCTATTGCTAATTCTTACTACATTGTTGAGCCTTGTTTATTTTTTCCTTGTGTGTCTTTTTAATAGTTTTGAGTTGAATCATTTGCTTTTCATAGTCATATGTATATGCTTGAGTTGATTTGGACATATTGTTGTGAATTCTTTGCTAAAGAAAGAGTACCCTACGTGACCTTGGATTGAAAAGAAAAAAAAATCAGTGAAAAGAATTGATAGATGAAACAACATTTGGAAAAGAGAAACTGATTACTGAATCAAGTGCTTTGAGTTAAAAAAACAAATAAAAGAAAAGAAAAGTGTATAATTCACAATTGTATTTGTGTTACTTTCAATGTCAACTATGTATGCACATGTTCTATTCTTGATTTAGCTTATTTGTTGTCTCTTTTTGATTTTTGGTTTTGTTAATCATATTCTAGACATACTCCTTAGGATTCTCTTGGTGTGCCAACTTTCTTGATTTGATTTATTTTTCTTGGTTTTCATTGTTGATTGTTCTTTCAGTTTTTCCATCTACTCTATCAATTGATGTGTCCAATTTTCTAATTTGAGTCTTTTATTGTTTTCTGCTTTTAATCTCAAGTGGTAGACTCGTTTTTTGTTATTCCTTTTTGGAAGTTGGAAACTCACTATTTTGGACAGCTCTGCAGGTGCTTATCTTATTGAAGGTGAAGTTGTGGTGAGGAAAACACTTGAGAGTAGAATATGTGAGCACGTGAAAGTGAGCTAGAGAGAATTTGTGTTTGCAAAGAATGCAAATTGGGCTGGACCGGAAGTCAGTTACGCGTAGGGAAGGTATTAGCACCCTACCGCACCCGCCCAAAGGCGATACCTTTAATTAAATTTGCAAAAGAGATGTGTTTATTTTAAATATTTATTTTTCCCATAAATAAGAAAATATTGAACAAAATTATTTTTGGAGCGAAAGGGACCCGACAAGGATTAAAACCTTGGTCCTACGTATTCTTATTAAAAATGAGAAATCAGGGCTAAATAATTCTTTTGTAAAAAGACTTGATTAAATAATTTAATTTTTGAAAGTTGCCTTTTGACATTTTTAAAAAGGAGTGCCGTATGATGCGAGCGGTCGATTAGACACCAAAATAACTTTTATAACTTTTATATTTTAAAAAGAAGTGTTGTGCGACGCGAGTGGTCGATTATACACCGAAAAAATTAAACACCAAAAATATTTTTTATAATTTTTGTATTTTTAAAGAAAGTGTCGTGCGACGCGAGCGGCAGATTAGACATTAAACCAATTTTTTAACTTTTATTTTTTAAAAAAGAAGTTTTGTGCGACGCGAGCGGTCGATTAAACACTAAAAGATAAAATAAAGAAAATAAATTTAAATTTTATTTATTCTTATTTTTATCACTTTAATAAAACTTTAATTTTTATTTCAATTTTAAAATACATTTATTATTTTTGAAAATGATGTGATTGAAATGTGAGATTTAATTAAAAAAAATGGTGAATGAGAAAAAAGAAAAAAAGAAAAAAATGGAAACGTGGTGCATAAGGAGAAACGTGGAGTGCATAAAGTAAACGTGGGGTGCATAAAGTAAATGCATCCTAGCCTAACAAGAAACTAAAGGAGTGGAGTGTGTGCTTAGTGAAAACGCAGGTACATAAAGTAAAATAAAACTTAATGTAAAGGGTGTGGGGTTATTACATTGGGGAGTGTATAAAGTAAATAGATAGACAGAATCCAAATTAAAAGTAGGTGTGCAAAAATTAAATTATGGAGGTGCGTGAAGAAACAAGAATCTGCTAATCCTAATTAAAAACAGGGTTGCAGGACTTAAATTATGGAGGTGCGTAAAGCAAAACTGAACCTGCTAATTCGAATAAAAAAAGGGGTGGTGCGTGAATGAATTGTGGTGGTGTGTGAAACAAAATTAAACTTGCTAATCCTAACAAAAACATGGGTGGTGTGTGAATGAATTGTGGTGGTGAATGAAGCAAAATTAAACCTGCCAATCCTAATAAAAATAGGGGTGGTGCGTGAATGAATTGTGGTAGTGCGTGATGCAAAATTAAACTTGCTAATCCTAATAAAAACAGAGGTGGTGCGTGAATGAATTGTTGTGGTGCATGAAGCAAATATTAAATATGTTCTAATCCTAAAAACAAGGGTGATGCGTGAATGAATTATGGTGGTGCATGAAGCAAAAATTAAATCTGCTCTAATCCAAATAAAAACAAGGGTGGTGCATGAAGAAAAAATTAAATATGCTCTAAAAACACACAGCACAAGTTAAACATGAGACCTAACCCTTACTTCTTCTTCTTCCTTTCCGCAAAACACCTTTGCCGCAACATTCACCCTCAATTTTCTTGAATTCCTAAACCCCAACTCTAATTTACTTGAATTCCTAAACCCCAACTCTTATTTACCGTCACTTTTTAGTTTTATATGGTGGGTTAATTAATCATCTTATAGAATGAGATTAAGAAAGTTGATTTTGCTCCCACAATCTTCATGCAATTAATACATCCCTAACTCAAGGAACAAGGGCATCATAGCAAAGTTAAATAAACTACATGTACCTTAATTGCTCTTGATTCTGAATGAAAGTTGAATATCCCCTATATACCCTTTTGGTTTCAGCACTCCATTTATGATAAAACATGTGTCATTTCCATTGTTGCTATTGACACAATGAAGAGAATCCCAAAATTTTGTTTTTACTAGCAGAGATGTATAACCCAAAAAGAAGGAAGAAAAATCATTTTTTTGTGAATGATGAGCGATCCCCTTTTTCCTTTACCATGATCCAATATATCTAAAAAAAAAATGTCACTAGTAGGAGTTTAAAGTAGAAGTTGAGATATGAATAAGGTAAATTGTTCCATTCCTGAAAACGTTTTTATTTTCAAATTTTAATATTTGAATTCTGAATTTTATCAATTAATTAAAAACGAAATTATTATATTATTTTAAAAACAAAAATTATTTTACTCAACGCTTAAAATCATAAATAAAAAACTTTTATTATTATTATTATTATTTTTTAACAATTTATTTCTCTTTCTTTTCTTTCTCTTTTTAATTTACTTAACACTTAGTTTTGAATATGTATATATATTTTTTATTTTATTTTATTTTACTTTTAATTTAATTTAATTTAATTTAATTTATTTATTTTATTTTATATATATATTTTTTAAAAAAAAACAATGTTATTTCACCCGAACGAAATTGGGTGTTGATATCTGCCCCTCTTTTCTTAGATCTTACTAGATGATACAAAAAATTAGTCAATTTCATATCATCAAAGTAAAATATAAGAAAAAACAGAAACATTAATTTCATCCAGGCTCAAAAAAGAAACCACATTAATGCAAACATTAAGAAAAATAATGACCATTTCGTCGAAGATGGCCTTTATATAAACCTACGAAATCAATGACCATTCTATCGGAGAGGGCCTTGATATGAAAGATCGATGACCATTGCTTTGCAGAGGGCCTCGATATGACAACACATTAAAATCAAACTATTCCATTGAAGAGGGTCTTGATTTGGACATATGAAATCAATGACCATTCCATTGGAGATGGCATTGATACGAAAGAGCGATGACCATTGCTTTGCAGAGGGTCTCGATATGAAAGCACATGAAAATCAATGACCATTCCATTGAATAGGGTCTTGATATAAACTTATGAAATCAATGACCATTCCATCGGAGAGGACCTTGATATGAAAGATCGATGACCATTGCTTTGCAGAGGGCCTCGATATGAAAGCAAATGAAAACCAATGACCATTCCATCGAAGAGGGTCTTGATATAGACATATGAAATCAATGACCATTCCATCGGAGAGGGCCTTGATATGAAAGCACATGAAAATCAATGACCATTCCATCAACATGTCAAGAATTGCAAGGCCATTACAGAGACTCAATTAAGTGAAAAAACGTTTCAATAGAAAAAAAGCCAAAATTTGAAAATACAAAGAAAGTCATAAAGTAATAAATCTGAATGGCTGAAAAAAAAAAGAAATGAACTTAAGAAGGAAAAGTTGAGAATGAAGAGAACTTTAAAAGTTCTAGACCCTAGATGATAGCAGAGGTGATGATCTTGCAAATGATCTTTATTATAAAATGTAAAGGCCACTAATAATTTATTTGGGCCTTTAATATCTAATTGAATAACCTCATTACAGTTGTACACAGACTTTCGTACATTAATACTTGAATAACCTCAAACCATTTCCCATAACAGTATTACAACACATCACAATTCATGGTTTCACAATCCAAGTCATGCATATACTTAAATATCATGTAAGTAATCATGATTTCATTCAATTGCCTATTAGTGCATGTTAACCCCCTTGGTAATTCATCAACCCATGGAACCCGTACTGATAGTTCCTCCTACAGTTTGCCAATTTCAGTTAATCTATATCACAGCTCTTGAGTGCCAATTATAACAGTATTACACAAGAAGTTTATTCAACCAAACAATGTTTCTCACACCCAATTAAAGTTATTCCATCTAACCTAGTACTTGCATCATTCAACCTATTCATATACCAATTTTTCCCAAGTGTACTATCTTTACTATCGTTTCTATCGTTACTATCTTTTTGTATAATTTTGTCCCTCACCCTCACAGACCCCAACCTGCATACAACTATTCAATACAACACTTAACTCTACTGCCCCGCCCATCGTTTGGCGGCACATTCTCACTGTCGGGCGACACATAGCAATCTGGACTAGCCCAGATTTTTCCTTCGCAGCAACCATGTGACCCAATATTCTGAATTCGTAATTCAATCAATACTACCTGAACTCATACCAACTTTTATATTTCTTTTCTTCATCCACTCACATTAAAATCATACAATATTAATTTCCCCCTAATTATACTTCAAGAATGAATTTAAAACCATCTCCCCAAACCCTAACAAAATTACCGCAAGTGAACGCATGCCATTCAATCATCAATGTACATACGCATATACCAATATTCTAAATCATTCAAGAATTCCACGCATTTCATGAATTATATCATACACATAAACCATCTAGAAAACCCAACAAATCATATAAAATCAAAGAACCACGCAGAACAGCTCCAGCTCGTGTTGCCTGGCGGGCTCGCCCTTGCCGCTAGGCGGCTCAACTCAACAAAACCCAAAATTGGGTTAACACTCATGCATCGCCTGACAGCACACTCAAAGTCGCTAGGCGATTTCTGGGAATTTTTCCAGAAACACAAAACAAACGGATGTTTGATCACGCAGAGTCATCATATACATGCAGTATAATTATGAAAACATTTACAGAGCATATACACACATAAAGGAGCTCCCCTAACTTGGATTCCTTTGATTAAAGTTTGAGAAATTGGTTGTCCCTTTGATCACCAATGACTTGCCTCAAGCTTTCCTCCAATTCAGTCGCTTGTTGCGCTCAATCTCACCATACACTCTCCAATTTCGTTGTTAAGGGTAATTACCATTCAATGAATCATAATGGGCTGTTTTTCAGCTCCTCTTGGCTGCTCCTTCAGCTAGGGTTTCCCTTGCCCCTTCACATTCATGCCCAAAACTAAAATTGGCAAAAAGAAAGTTTATTTTGGTCCTACCAAGGTTTGAACCCACAACCATGCCAATGTCAAATCAATGTTAAACCATCAAGCTAATTCATGTTTCTTGCTAACTAATATAATTCAATAATTTTATTATCATTCAACATGTTCAATCATATTATTAAAAACAACAATAATTAAACAACACCCAATTGGCCTATATAAGACTTGAACCCAAGTTCTCTCACACAATCAAGTACTCTCAACCACTTGAGCTAGTACTTTTCCACGTCACCTTCATCAACATTTAATGCCATAAAGGCCTCCACTACCCGTATTAATTAATTAATTAATTATTTAATTAATTAATTTCACGGGTCTTACACTTATATCGTTGACTCATATGATATGTGGCATGCTAGATTAGGACATGTGAATTCCTCGTATGTTATGAAATTGCAACGACTAGAATTAATTAATATGCATGATAAGCAAAGTGGTAAATGTGATGTATGTGTAGAATCCAAAATAACTAAGAAAACATGTTATCCTGTAGAACGTCAAACAAAATTGTTAGGGTTAATTCATACTGATCTAGCTGATTTAAAACAAACCATGTCTAGAGGTGGTATAAATTATTTTGTAACCTTTATAGATGATTATTCTAGATACACCAAAGTGTACTTAATCAAACGTAAGGATGAAGCCTTTGATGTGAAGCAGAAGTAGAAAATCAATTGAATAAGAAAATTAAGAGGATTAGATCAGATAGAGGTGGTGAATATGTGTTGTTTAATGACTTTTGTGTGAAAGAAAGTATTATCCATGAAGTAACCCCACCATATCTACCTGAGTCTAATGAAGTAGCTGAGAGGAAAAATAGAACTCTTAAGGAAATGATGAATGCCATGCTTATTAGTTCTAGTGCACCTGATAACCTTTGGGGAGAAACCCTTCTTACTGCATGTTTTTTTACAAAATAGGATACCTCATAAGAAAACGGGTAAAACTCCCTATGAGTTATAGAGAGGCTATCAACCTAATCTTAAATATCTAAGAGTGTGGGGGTGCCTAGCTAAAGTAATGTTACCTGATCCTAAGAAAAGGAAAATAGGCTCCAAAACCTCTAATTGTATGTTCTTGGGTTATGCTGAACATAGTTTTGCCTATAGGTTTCTTGTTCTTAAAAGTGATGTGATTGAACATAATACTATTGTGGAGACAAAAAATGTTGAATTTTTTGAACATAGATTTCCTTTAAAGGTTAGTGATAGAGTTAAACAACCTATAGATAATAATAGTGATGCCATGTGTGAGGGTTTGAAAAGAAGTAAAAGATAGAGGAAGGAAACTTCTTTTGGAGATGACTTTTATATCTATCTAGTTGAAAATGATCCAACAAGTTTTTTAGAGGCTACTAGTACTCCTGATGCAAAACAGTGGGATAAGGCTATTAGGACTGAAATTGAATCAATTGAGAAAAATAATACTTGGACCTTAGTAGATTTGCCAAAAGGAGAAAAACCCATTGGTTGTAAGTGGATCTTTAAGAAAAAGTATCACCCTGATGGATCCATAGATAAATATAAGGCAAGGTTAGTAGCAAAAGTTTTTACTCAGAAACCCAACATAGATTATTTTGATACCTTTGCCCCTGTGACTAGGATTTCCTCTATTCGAGTTTTGTTAGCTCTAGCGACTACTCATAAGCTAGTGATACATCAGATGGATGTTAAGACTGCTTTTCTGAATGGTGAATTAGAGGAGGAAATTTATATGACTCAACCTGAAGGGTGTGTTGTCCCTGGTCAAGAAAATAAGGTATGCAAACTTTTAAAATCTTTGTATGGGTTAAAACAAGCACCAAAACAGTGGCATGAAAAACTAGATAATGTGTTACTTTGTGATGGGTTTTCACCTAATGATGTTGATAAATGTGTGTACTTTAAATCTAAAAATGGTGAATGTGTCATTATATGTTTGTATGTGGATGACATGTTAATTTTTGGTACATGCATTGATATAGTCTCTAGAACTAAATTGTTTCTAGGATCTAAGTTTGAAATGAAAGACATGGGTGAAGCCAATGTGATTTTAGGTGTTAGAATCGTAAAGAAGGAAGATAGTATATTACTATCCCTGGAACAATACATTGAGAAACTTCTTAGGAAGTTTGGATATTATGACTTTAAACCAGTGAGTACCCTTTATGATGCTAACTCTAAATTAATGAAAAATAGAGGATAATATGTTTCTCAACCTCAGTATGCCCAGATAATTGGGAGCTTATTGCACTTAATGAGCTTTTCAAGACCTAATATTGCTTATGTAGTAGGTAGACTGAGTAGATACACTCAATTTCCTAATCAAGAGTATTGGGATGAACTTGGAAGGCTTATGAGATACTTAAGAGGTTCGATGGATTATGCCATTGAATATAGTGGATTTCCTGTTGTACTAAAAGGGTACAATGATGCTAACTGGATCTCTGATTCAGATGAGACAAAATTCACTAGTAGTTATGTATTCACACTTGGGGGTGGTGCGATTACATGGAGATCAGCTAGGAAAACAATTATTGCAAGATCAACAATGGAATCTGAGTTTGTTGCTCTCGAAATGGCTGATAGTGAGGCTGAGTGGTTGAAAAACTTTTTAGCAAACATTCCTCTAGGAATGAAACCAACCCCATTTGTATCTATACATTGTGATTGCGAATCGGCAATAACTATAGCTAAAAACAAAAACTATAATGGAAAGAATAGACATATACAATTGAGACATAATCTAGTTAAACAGTTGCTAAAGAGTGGAACTATTTCCATTGATTATGTGAAGTCAGAACAGAATCTAGTAGATCCCCTGACAAAACCCCTAGGAAGAAATATGATTTTAGAAACATCGAGGGGAATGGGACTTAAGCCACTTGCAAACAAACAAGTAATGGTAACCCAACCTTTGTGATTGGAGATCCCATGAATAAGGTTCATATGGGTAAAACAAGTCACTTGTTAGTTTTGATAACACTAAATTTATTTTAAATCAATTATGTCCATTCCTATGGTATGCGTGAAAGTGCTAAAGGCTGCATTATTGAGAGGTTAAACTTTGTAAAATTAAAATGCTATGTGGTGTAAGAATTTTAGTTTAAACAAAGTTTTAGTGATTTTCATGTCCCTTACGAGTGGTGTATGATTTGCAGCATACACTTGATGAAATTACCTATATGAGTGTCAAGTGGGGCCTCTTGTATGAGATCTTGGCATGATCTCTAGAGCACTCATGAATACCGGGCACGCGCATGGCCTAGTAAGTGCAACACATCATTAACAACAAGGATTGTCGGGGTGTATTGTGATTGATAAACCACTAACACACATCAAGTGTATTTGGTTCATATAGCTTGCTATACCAACTACACTGTTTGTTAAGTTTATCTGTCTAGGACTGGTTCATATAGCTTGCTATACCAGCTACGACGCATTACATCTTATATGAGACCCAATTTTTTTTTCTCTTCTTTCTTTTTCCTTATCTTTTGCAATATGTGGGGGATTGTTATAATACTAGTGGTTATTGCAAAAGTTTTGAACGTTGCCTCCAACATTTAATTTTTCCACTGCAGTAGTTTTGCTTGTGGTGCAAAGATTCTTCAGTTTTGATTCCATAATTCTTGCAATGATTATGATTCATGGCTACCCATATACGTTGCAAATCTGCTTTTGAACGTTAGGTGAGGAATATGGGATTTCAGCCCATTCCATTCACTCCTTAACACCTATAAATAAGTGGCTTTGGTGCTCTCCAAAACACACTATCTCTCATTCTTCTCCTTTATTCTTCAAGCTCTCTTCTCTCTCATATTTATTTCTTCTACTATCTGGGTTAAATACTCTTTAAAGAGTACTTTCTTGCTAGTTTTGAGATCCTCGGAAGATCCGAGAAGTTCTTGTTGTATCCTGGGGGGCTTGCGCAACACACCGCGAATAAGTCCTTAAGAGTAGTGATTTTACACGCCTCAAGAAGTACCATTTTGCTTGTGATTTGTCAGTTAGTTACAACAATTCTTTCCTTCCACCTTTCATATTCACCTTTTATTCTTTCTTCTTCACCCAATTTTCAAAAAGAAAACTCAATTATGCTCAGATTTATCTCGTGGTCATAACTCTCATTCTACTAATCCAAAATTAGTTATTCTTAATCCTAAACTAAAGTTCAGAACGTGAACTTTCACATCATTTTGAAATCACCTCAATTGGAGTTTTATACCACGAGATATCGACGATTCTAAATTACTATCCAAACTGAAATTTCAGTCACTTTCATGTTTACCTTTTCACTAATTTTCCAAGTTTCCTACAAGGTTCTAACCCTAAAGATCCTAAGTCAACCCTTGTGCAAATGGGGTTCACATCATTTGTGCACTGAAGTTGTGTTCTCAGTGTTTTTCTTCTTCTATTCCTTGTTGTTAGCCTCTATCTTCCTTCTTAGCTTAGTGTTCTCTTGCCTTAAAGCATCCATCTCTTTAACACTTTTCTTCTTGAACTCTACAAACTTTTGTTGCCTTTTCATCTATACTTAGTGGCTATGTAAGTTGAGGAAGGTTCTAGTCCTACTACCTTTGCTCCAACCATCTTTCTCTTACTAGACACCATATAACGTTTTTGTTCACAAAATATATGTTGGCCCCAACGGTGGGCACAAAAACTGTTCTTGTTTGTAGAACCAACTATACTCTGTAAAGATATTCACTAGTCATAATCATTACGTACTCTAATCTCCAAACTTTCACAAGTCAGTAACTCCTTAAATATTGTCCTTTCCAAGCCATAACGAGATTGTGCCTTCAGAAAACACTCTAACGTTCAAGTCAGCCAAGTGTAAATACTATACGTGATTAATTTACCTTGCATTATACTATTTATACTACAATTATAAAATTTTACCTAGATGGACGATTTGGTCCATGTGATCTATCTTGATTAATTTTACTAATTTGCTTTAGCTTAATTATGCCCCAACATTCATTAATGATATTATGAATATGATCTTGTCCGGACAGAAATGGTTTGGTCCTAACCGTCTATTAGTGAGTACATCCCAACCTAGATTATGGAGATGTATTTGTACGGTATACTCAGTAATAAATATTATTTACCTGCATTTCGTAAAGTTAGGTTTTTTATTTTGCTTTTCTTTGCCATGAATTTGGTGTGGTGTTTCATAACTAGTATTCTTTTAGTGCTTATATATATGTGAGAAACGAAACCTGCATCCCTATTTCATCTCAATAATAGTAAAATAATTAAAAACATCTATGCATGTAAATTTACGTATGATAAAACTGTGTAGCTTATTAAATAATAAGAGAAGTCAATGGAAGATACTTGTGAATGGTGTTGTGACACATATCAAGTGTTGTTTTGTACACGGGTGGCTGCTGGGTACCCAAGCAAACCAAAAGGTAAAGGGAAAAGGATGTGATGGTGGGACCCTCCATGCACTTTCTCGTGCAAATCCTGCTCACTTGCTCTGTAAACTCTTTATCTCTATCTCCCTAATTGCATGCAAACAAATTCATTTATCAAATGCTTCATTATTCAAGTCACATGACTTCTCTCTTACCCAGCTCCACCAATATCAAGTTAATATCTATATAATAATGGCAGCGATAACAGTTCAAACAGGAGGAGATTATAACATCTCAACATTAAACAATAATTTAAATGTTGTAAATGTTAACTCAAACTTTTCAACAACTATATTTTAATAAACATCCCATTTAAATATAATTTGACGTATCCTAATCTCGTCACCTAATCATCATTAGCTACTCTTTCAACAGTAAATATTTTAGACATGTGAATAATCCATGAATATTAAAATTACTTTCTTCCTGTAAGCAGATTATGTGAAGTGTTAACGATGATATTTTATATGTTTAAATCTAAGAATATTTTTATTTTATTTACGTTTCTTAGTTTCATGTGTGGCATTATCATTTATGTAGACGTGTCCATCGAGACTCTTCCAAGAGCTTCTTTTGATTGTAAAAATAAGGAAAAATTTGGAATTAATGAACAGTGGTGGAGGGTGTAATCTAGAGTGCCAATAAGGATAGAAAAGCTTTTTACTTTTTAACACTTGCACCAATTCGCTCCAAACCCAATCTATCTCCTCATCTCTTCCAAAAACGAAATCCAGATAACAATAGAATCCACCGCGGGGGCCAATAAGAAGGCTCCACGTGTCAACGGGAAACACGTCACATCATCCCTTCATTCGTCCCTGTCCCACCTATGGAAAAAGTCCTTACCTTTTCGCTCACTTTTTCTTGCCTTCCCAAGAGTGAGAAACCGAAACTCCAACGGAGAAAGAGAGAGCGTTGAGTGAGTGTTTGTGTTTTGGTGTGTGCGCATTCATTCAGTGATGTGCAACAAGAACAGTCCTTCTTCTCCAGACATTCAAACAACCTCTATTATGAAGAGGACACGGAAACCCACGAAGCGTTATCACTCATCTTCCTCCTCCTCTTCGTCTTCTTCGTCGCTTAAGCCGCACCGCCGCGGGAACCGGACCAAGACGCGGAGGCCCAAGTTCCTTAGCCTGCGTCTTCAGCTATCGGAGCCCAAGAACATGGACTCCCAGCCCAAGCCCAAGGCCCTGCAGCAGCCGCAGCTCAACCTCTTCCCTCTGCATCCGGAGCACCATGACATGCAGGAGGAGCAGAACGTGGCTCTGCTCTTCAGCGCGGAGGGCGGGGCAACGCTGACGGGGCTACTAGAGGAGGATTCGATGTCGCCGTCCTCGGCAACTACAGAGGGATCGCTGTCGGCGCTGACGTGTCCGGCGGAGGACGCGGGGAATTGGCTGGTGAGGAAGGCGATGCGGCGGAGGGAGAGCGAGGAGGGGAGCGAGGAACGGTGGGTGTGCTATTCGGAGGTGGTGGAGGAGAAGAAGGAGACGATGGAGGAAGTGACGAGTTATTGCATGATGGGGACAACGACAACGACAACGTCGTTTGGATTGTTGTCCTTGAAGCTGGATCACCAGGGGATATTGAATGCTTGGTCTGATAAAGGTTCCCTATACGTCGCGGGGGAGGGAGGCCCACACACTGTCCCTGACTTCCTCAATGGTTTCCTCCTTCATAATGCGTTCCTTCCCCATGTAATTTTCTCTCCACTCTCAAATATTCTATGGCTTAATAATTATCTTTTGTCTATGTAAAATTCCCATTTATTGATTGATTTTTGTCTTCACTTTTAAAACCCTTACTTCTCATTTTTTTTTTCTTCTTTTTCTTTTTTAAAGACAAGTGGTATCAACAGTTTTTCAGAATCATGACATAGATTTGAAAGAACTTTTTATTCAAATCTAAAAGGCGTATATATATATTTTTTATTTATTAATGTGTTCTGATTTGATTTTAAGTATTTTATTTTTCAATTTCTTATTAGACATTGAACATCTTAGATGCGGAAGACATGGGTTTCGAGTTGGGACTCTTATTAGATGGATGCCATTGGTGATATTTTTTACTTTCTTTAGAATTAATTTGTGCTTTGCAATTTCATTAAACTTAAATTTGGGTGAATTCATTCAAATTTAAGACTCTTGTGTACAAAAAAATGTTGGACTCCTGCAAATTTGGGCAGTTGATAGTTAACGGAACAAAAGGCGGAAGTTTCAATTTTTGGGATTCAAAAAAACTATGAGCCCCATTTTTAGTTTATGTTAATGTTTTATCAAAAGTTGGAAAATGGGTAATGTTAGGTTAGATCGGGAGATATAGAGAAATAATGTTAGAAATATAATACATATGTAGCGCTGTTTATAGTTTGAGACATCATTGACTGAAATAAAAATAAAAAAAAGAGGCTTCTTTATGTATGTGACTGATTTGTTTGTAAGATGTGGTGGCCGAGTCTGAAGAGTTAGCTTCTTTATTTATTTGATTGTTAGATTGTGCCTTAGTTAAATTCTGTAGTGATCGAGGAATCGATTTGTATTGGTACCTTTTTTGGGTAAAGTTTTTGGTAAAGGGGTGTAAACTAGGCACTAGAGAAATTGTTGTAGTAATTAAATTGATGAGTTGGTTTTTGAACAGGTTGCATGGGATGGTTGGGGGAATGGTGTGGTTGGGAACACATGGAATGTAACTGAAGATTGTGGGGCTATGAAGACGAATGTGAAGGAAGAAAATGGTTGGAAGTTGGGGCAGAGAGAGGCAAGTGTTCAAAGATATAAGGAGAAGAGACAAAGCAGACTCTTCGCTAAGAAAATCCGTTATGAGGTTCGCAAACTCAATGCTGAAAAACGACCCAGGATGAAGGTACTATTCCCTTCTCTCATTTTTACTGTTGATTGTTTCTGTTCAATTGCGATGCCACTTCATGATGCACGCAATGTAAGAAACTTGTTAATCCTAAACTCTTGTAAAATGGATTTCTTTTGGGTACATTTTGCAGGGACGATTTGTGAAGAGGGAATGAGAAGTGCGGAAGGTTTGGGACGGTTGGTAATAAGAGTGTTGTGATATTACAGCGTTGGAAGAATTTTTCATGTCTGGGATGGTTCCTTGGTGAAAATGTTGTAGATAAGTTTATGCAATGTAAAATCCCAGTGGTACAAATATGAAAATGTATATTCAACTTGGGTACTGGCGCAACATGTAAGGGACAGTTTCTAGACCTTTGATTGAAGGAGTTTGAGAAAGTGTTACGATGTGTTTGATATCAATCTAAGGCTTTAGAAACAGTCAAGCATGTTGTACAAGTACAACAACAAAAAGTGTATAGCTTGCTCTCAAGACTCCAACGTAGTCACACAAAATTAAATATTTGGAACATCAGACTAAAATACTGTGGTACTGGAAACTGAACCATAGTCACACCAAGGGTAGGCTCTAGGTGAAAGTATATGATGTGTGATTCAACCCTTATATTTTGACATTTAATCAAATAAAATAATCAACATTAATGAGTATCTCTTTTTGAGGGTTTTGTATTACTTTCCGAGATATTAGAAGACCTATTTAAAATATTTTAAAATATTTTCAAGATATTTTTAAATAATGTCCGTAATATATTAATTGATTATTATATTTTATTACATCTGCAAGAAATTTAGAGATAATATCTTATAATATAATAATTCAATATCTAATATATTCAGGATATAAATAGTATTTCGTGATAGAGTAATGGATTATGTTCATAACATAACTTCTTTAATATACAAATACATTTTTATTCATGAGAATAAAAACTTGTAAATATAAGGAGTAAACACTCGATTCATATATTTAGTATATACTCAATATTTCTCATTTTTCCTATACCATGAGTGTTAATCATGGATGAGAATGATGTTACTTTTTTTTTTTCTTTTGGTTTTAAAAAAAAAATTTCTGAACAAAATTTTAGTGAGGCATATTCTATAAATAGAATTTCCTCTATCAAATAATATTGTTACCCTTAGTCGTTTTATTGTCTTATATGTTATTTTATTCAAAATCTTTAAAATTGTTGTATGAATGTTAACTCTAGGAATAGAAAAAAAAAGAGCAATTGAACAATACTGAATAATAATATATAAAGTGATTTGGTTCGAGATTGTTTGAAAACAAACACTAAGAACACATCACTTAGACATTATAGATAATATAAATGATAAAAAAGATACCATACATTTATTAAAAAAATAATGCAAATGATAAAAGTGGAATAATTGTTACTTCTTAGCCCTTTAGCACATGGGAAATGAAAATACTCAGACTGTTCCTATTCGCTAAAGGTCATTACAAATTTGAATGGCGGTGATCAATTATTTTAGCAACTATCATTGCATAATAAATGCGATAGTTCTTTTGGAAGAATGTCATATGCAAACATTGCAAGCATGATTTACCCTATTCTATTGTCATTGGTAATGGTCGACAATTTATTAACAAAGGTTTAAAACAATTTTTCGAGCATCTTGGACAAAATATCAAGTCTCTTCGATAGAGCATCCACAAACCAACGGTCAAACTGAAGTAGCAAACAATGTTGTATTAAATTAGTTGAAGAAAAAATTTGACCAAGCCAAAGGCCTCTAGACTATTGCGATTCCAAGTATACTATCAAAATATCATTCCACTCCCCAATCATCGACAAAAGAAACACCTTCCCAACTCGTATATGGAGTAGATGCTATGATTCTTGTTAAGCTTGGAAAAGCCTCTAACAAAACAAAACTTTGAAGTTTATAATGATGAAAACGAACAAGTCGATCTAAACCTCCTAGATAAGGTATGAGAAGAAGCTTGGGCAAAGGAAGAAATTACAAAAAAGACCAAGAAACACAACATTGCAATCCATATGCCCAAGAACATGCCATTATAAAGGAGACTTAGTTTGACACGCATTTGATGAATCAAGATAACCATGGAGGCAAATTGGTCCAAATTGGGATGACCCTTATTGCATAGTGGATTCACTATAGAGTATAGCACAAGAACTTAAAAAACTCAGTGGCAAATTGTTGCAAAGAACATGGAATGACACATACTCAAAAACTGCTTCAATTAAGCTAAGATGATGACGCATAAGCTAGCTAATACGATTAAACTTAGATGGCAATTTATATGCAGACTACTTGAGCATTTACTAGTAACATATGTATTAAGCATGGATGGACACATGTTTGCTAACTACTTAAGTGTTTACCTATAACACATATTTACTAAGCTCAAATAGACATACATCCATAAACTACTTAATTGTTTACCCATAACATATATTTATTAAGCTCGAATGGGCACACATTCGCCGATTATTTAAGCCTTTGCCTATAACGCATATTTATTAAGCTCAAATGGACATACATTCCCTAGCCACTTGAGCATTTATCCTTAACACATATTTATTAAGCTTGGATGGACACACACACCCATCAACTACTCGAGCATTCATCCATAACATATTTATTAAGCTTAGATGGGCACACATTTGCTAGTTGCTTGAGCGTTTACTAATAACTCATTCACAAAGCTTTGATGGACACATCCATTAACTACTTTAGTGTTTACCCATAACACATATTTTAATTTTAGGAACCATTTAGGGGCTTAAATTTGGCCAAGTTTATGTTGAACGTGAAAAAAGATGGAAAGGGTATGAAGACGAAGGTTGGTCGAATTTGGCTAACAAAAAGGTCTTAATCTAATAATGTATCCTTTGTGTTTCCCAATTTCTACAATTTTTGTTGATCAAATTATCTTTCTTTTGATGAAATCTCCACAAATCATATCTATATAATTATGATATCTTTATGATATTATTTGTTGTTGAAGAGATTTGAAAATATGTGATAAGATTTAATCAGATTTGGGAAGATACTGAAGATATCTTCATATCTATATTGATATGATATCTTCATTTTCTTCATTTTTCACTTCTTATATGTCGTTTTTTCTTTTTCTTGCAGTGTTTGTCTTAATTTCTTACAGCTTAGTTAATCCATCAACTTAAACTTAGCTTCAAGTAATCAAAACACCTCAGAATATCTAAAGAATATTTATACAACTGAAATATTATTTTTAATTTGTTTTTATATCTCAAACTCTATATAGCTATCTTGAAATAAATTTTAAATAAAATAATATTTTAATGCACAAAAATCAAATAAGAAGCTAAGGTCAAAAGTTAATCGAGTGCTTAAATTTGCACTCATCATAAATATATTATTATGTATAAAAAAATTATGCATCTTACGATCTACTAGACAATACTCATTAGAGACATGTAGTGATAATAAAACTCTAAGCGAGATGTTGCAAATAAATTGCATTTGATAAAGTAATAATCAATTTTAGTTTATAAATAAGAAAGAAGAAAAAATGATGTTCTCACAAAATAAGAAGAGAATTAGAGAAATTTTTGTGTGCTTGATTGATCGAATAGATCTCACAAAAATAACTATTCTCATTCTTTGTTTGTCTTATCAAACAACCGGTAAAAATTAATATTTATATATTACTTTTCATTTCCTCACCTTTCTATTTTCTTCTGTTTCATTATGTGTAAAGAAAACATAGGGTAAAAGAAAAAATCTTGCTTTGGTTTTAAATTAATTCTCTTTAATGTAATATTGCTACTAATCTCTCTGCCAAGTATAGAGAGATCATCCATGTTGAGACTAAAAATTTAACGAAAACGTTATTTTGACACCACCACTTTAACTCACTTTTGACATTAGTACAAGTGTCAAACGATTAGCACTGCAGTTAATTTTTTTTTCTTTGTAAAAGTGTGTCACGTGTGGGTGGTTGGAGGAAATGTAAGAAGAGGATTTTTTTCACTGAACTGAAAAATGAACCCATGGGTTTGAGAGGGAAAAAAAAGTAAACATAAAAGTGTTGGTAATGCTTTATCAATATGCAAACACCATTTGAATGGTGTATCTCCAATCCTTGCACGGTGGCTGTCCAAGATCAACCCATTCATCTCGACAATGTACTTTGTATAACAAAAAGTACGCAGCCGAGCCTATCATACACCACAAACATAAATAATGTATAAACAAACGAATTCCCATTACTTGGTACATCAAACGCACAACAAACACCAATAGCAAATTCAACCAACCTTTTCATTAATTGCATTATTAACAGCCATGAATTCCAACACTTCAATTCACTAACTTCAAATATCACTGGCCAATGGAAATCAATTCGTATTTAGTGACACAAAATTTTAAGAACAAATAACCACATCAATTATAATAAGTTCACATATTCAATCAACACAACAACCAAATCAATAACCAAATCAACATATTCAAACATAGCCAATAACCAAATCAATAAGCAAAATCCCAAGAACTCTTAAAAAACAATGCATTTGGAGCTAAACCAAACGCACCTACACACAAACGAAACATCACACCAAACATCACTATAACACTTACAATGTACAAATATAACTTAAGTAACGAAATCAACCGTCCACTTAAAGTGCTTTGCACCCAACATTCCAAAAACATCAAACTATAACACCTTACATAAATCACAGTTCCTCAAGACCATATTTCACGATAAAAAACATGTCAAACAATCTTTGATTACAAACTTCTACATAGCTGCACTTTGAATTTTTTCAATCACTATCCCACAAATAAACCAAAATGAAAAAGAATAACATTATAAAAACATATCACACTAATGAGAACTTGATTGGAAACAGATGAACAAATTTGTGGCATTGGTGGAATCGTTGGTCGAGGTGGCCACAAAATTGTTTTAATCTTTAACCTCTGTACTCTAGGTTGGCCATTGCTAGCAAATTTGTATGCTTTCCCTTACAAAGCCCACACCTTTGAAAAACATCCATAACGGGTCAACAATGGAAGCATATACTACACACTACCAAACCACAAACAACCATGGACAAAAATAATACTCACCATACCAATGTCGTCCAACAACCACTTGCTGGAAATTATGTTACTCCACCTTCTTTTCCACCTTCTTTTCCCTGTGTATACGAAAGGCACCACTTTTACGAATTCCTCTCCACGATTCTCCTCTACAATGACGCAAACCAAAATAAAAAGCATACGGTTAACTCACTATAAAACCACAATCTCCTCCACAATAACAACGATCGGGAAATTGTTGACATATGCTTTGTCAACCAAAGACCACACCTTTACAAAGTAACTCACACAAACTAGAAATGGAAGGAAAACGATATCCACCGGCGAACTTCACTACACGCAAACGACGTTCGATTCTCCAGCGAACTTCGGTAGACGAAAACGATGAAAGTTCTCTGATGAAGGATTATCTTGTTCCTTTTTTTAAGATTATTGAATATGGTGTGAGTTGATTAAGAAAGCTAAGTGAAATCCCCACTGGACATTAAGATAGCAAGCTATCTAGATGTGAAGGTTCCTTT
>Ga0214542_1002408_pt1 | contig 38707 bp, 33 predicted proteins | sample CNSS1metaG_FD_160096 | JGI IMG/M metagenome (GOLD analysis project Ga0214542, IMG submission 160096) | Root nodule microbial communities from cowpea collected in UCLA plant growth center, Los Angeles, California, USA - CNSS1 | ecosystem: Host-associated > Plants > Roots > Nodule | place: USA...
ATATATATGTAAATTATAATTTAAGAATAATATATTTTATAATTATAAATATTTAAAATATTGTGAGAAGAAAAAGTTTTGAAACTGGTTAAAATTGTCAAAGTGTCTATTATCGTTACAAATCTTCTCATTTTGAAAGGATAAAAATTTAGTGAAATCTCGCAAATCCATCTATGCACATGTTTTTAAATCATCAGAAAGGAACATAAAAATTTTATAAATTCATCCGTGCAAATCAACGGATTTATACAATCTGCGCAAAAGAACACTGCATAAATATTGACGATTTATTTGATATGTTTCTATTAAGCTGGTTGCGTATACTTTGTCTCATATTCTAAATGGTCAATTCTAACATGAAGAACGTGTCTGATATATATATATATATATTTATGTTTTACCTAACAATTTTATTTTTTTATACAATGATTTCATTAATTTGACAACAACAATGCCATATACTGCCAGCTGTACATCTAGGCATGGCATTCACTCATCGCCACACAAAACCTATTGTTGTGGCGTCAAAAATTATACCTATGACATGAAATTTAATGTATTAAATAAAACATTATATTATAAAAAAAAAATATTTTTATATTAAAAACATCAATAATTTAATGATTTTAGAGTTAAGTGTGACGCATTTTCATTTATTTATATTTTTTTACTAAAGATATGATAAAATGAATAAGGAGGTTAGATCTATTACAAGAATTATTCTATATTGTCTTAATTTGTTTTTCTAAGTTCCACTTAGTCACATAATTTTTAATACAATTTTGCAACTTCTACTCTGGCATAAACATTTTAACTAATTTTTTATTTGGTTGTTGATGTCTTAAGATAAAAAATAGTTTCACATTCTTATTTAAGACTGATATTATATTGCTATATTATAATGAGATGATCTTAAAATAATAAATTTATATATATATATATATATATATATATATATATATATATATAACTCTTATACAATGAATAAAGATATCTTAATGATATTTCAAGATATTTAAAATTAATTTTTTTCGATGCATATATTTAATTAAGATTTTTTTAATCAAAAAATGATGCTAAACATTATTATTATTATTATATATGTATTTTAACTAGGAGAATTTGCGTGTAGTTGTCGATGAATGAGACATGTGGCTCCTTTCCCTGCCAAATCTTATTATTAAACTTGTTAAAATAGATTGACATCAGACTACTAAATGTAATTTTCATAGTGCAATAATAATAATAATAATAATAATAATAATAATAATAATAATAATAATAATAATGATAATAATAATAATAATAATAACTTAATTATGCAAGACTTTTTTTATGAATTTACTTCACCTCCTTAATTAAAACAAGTTCTCTTTTATAATTTTCTTCATAAATGGACTCAGTTTCATTATACTTATAAGGTGTTGCTGATAAAAAAAATTGAACTAAATAATCCAACTTAGGTACGGTGTAACTAAGGGACACCTAATCTCTAACCTGACATAAACTTTCACATCAAAGAGTGATAATCACGTGAACATTAATTATGAATTGTTGCAAAATCAATCAATTGGATCACCTAAATAGTGCTTCAGAATTAGTTATACCTGAATCTAATTACATTAATCCACAACCTAAAACTCCTCCATCAAACAACAAATTCATGAAATCAAACTTAGGCAGAGACATAAAAAGCAGAACATTAAATGTTTGTCCCTTTACACAAAAAAGGACAAATGTATGACTACATGTCATGTTCAAAGATTGGGAAGGAGACTTTACATAAAAAATTGAGCAAAGTCATATATTAATTAATATTAATTACCGTTGGGGAAGTTGGCCTCACCCAAACACTTTTAATGCCAATAGATTCATGTGGGTGGCACCCTTTTCAACATCACTCCACATTAATACGAGACACCCAATTCAATCTTCATTACACTTTTTTTTTTTTAATCCATGTGACATGTTAAAAACGAAAAATATAGAATTTTATTTTTCTTCATTTAGAACTTTATTCAATGCACAAATTCACTTCTTTTACATGGATGATCTTTCTAATGAGGTCTCTCTAAATATGTTTTTTCCTCCATTGAATTTGAGACCTTACTTAGGAAGATTGAGTTTAGTTTTACTCATAGAACATTAAACATGCAATATTTTGTACTTTTTATAATGTTCTATCATTTTAATTACTTTAAAAAAATCAAATAATTTTATTTTTGTCCAATAAATTACCAATTTGAATGAAGGTGAAAGAAGAACTCTCATTAGAGTTGCCATATGCACCTTTGGATGTTATATATACAACCAACACAAATGAACTTATCAATGCTTGAAACATAAGAGATATTTCTAAAACGTTTGAACTTTTATGAAGAGAAGTGTTAATATTTAAAAACAACAACAAAACTTGGTCTAAGTACATTTTTTCGAAGTAGAGAATAAACTAAAAATGCATTTTGATCTGATTTCTATTACAAAATTGATTTTTTATATGTTGTTTGGTTTTAATTAGTGTCTAAATTCTACCGATAGAAAGGTAGAATCATACGCACAGTGGGGTCATGAGATAGATGAGTTGAAGTAACTCAACCCATGGGCGTAGGACCATAAATTTGCAGTTACCAGCACAAAGATTGGTTTTTTATTGGCACTAGCCGCGTCTTATAGTTGGGTAGATCAACTAACAAGAGACGGAGAAAACAAAGTTTTCTTCGTGTTTGGTTTTTTTCCCCATCCCTTATGCCAATTATTTTCGCTTCCCACGTGCCATTCTTGAGAACTAGAAGAAAGATTGAACATCACTACTTTATATGTATGTGTGTATGTAAGTAACCATGATGGTTCATGCATTGCATGCTTCAATTAATTTTAGAGTAGGATAGGCTTCATTTTCTGGTTAGAAATTTCGCTCAGACCAAAATTAATGTTCAGCTTTGGTCAAGCAACACCCACCAGAAGGATTTGATTTCCCATTGCTGTGTGTTTTGTTAACTCAATCTTGTGGTAGAAAGAAAAGTATTCATTGGTCGGTAAGGGGAAAGTGAGAGGCATAAAATTGAGGGAGGTTATATATACAAGAGTCTGAGTTTAGTTTGCAGACAGAGCTATTGAAGTTCATACTTCATTTGTAGTTGTTTTCTGCAAGACTTTGTTGGGGTTTTAGAGCATAATGGGAGTGGTTCATGATGCATACTCAAATGGAAGTGTTGGTGCTCAGAATTGTAATGGGGTGGAGGAAAAGCTTGATACTTTGAGGAGGCTGATTGGGAAGGGTGATGGTGACCCTTTGAGAATTGTGAGTGTTGGAGCTGGTGCTTGGGGCAGTGTGTTTGCAGCTTTGCTGCAAGATTCTTATGGTCAATTCAGGGACAAGATACAGATCAGGATATGGAGAAGAGCAGGAAGAGCAGTGGATAGAGGCACTGCAGAACATCTGTTTGAGGTCATAAACTCAAGGGAAGATGTGCTGAGAAGGTTGATAAGGCGTTGTGCATATCTGAAATATGTGGAGGCAAGGCTTGGTGATAGGACCCTTTATGCAGATGAGATTCTGAAAGATGGTTTTTGCTTGAACATGATTGATACCCCTCTTTGTCCTCTGAAGGTCGTCACAAACTTGCAGGAAGCTGTTTGGGATGCTGATATTGTGGTCAATGGTTTGCCTTCTACAGAAACACGTGAGATCTTTGAAGAGATTAGTAAGTATTGGAAGGAGAGGATCACAGTGCCTATAATTATCTCTTTGTCAAAGGGTATTGAGGCTGCATTGGAGCCTCTACCACATATTATTACTCCCACAAAGATGATTCACCAAGCAAGTAAGACCCTTTCTTTATCTCCTTTTACATGTTAACTTTTTGCCAGAAGTTCAACTTCGACCATAGATAAAACCAATTTACAAAATATATAAGTGAGTACTAATCTCACGTCGATTTTGTGAGGTTGAGTTAGACTTGAAGTTTATTTTTTATCACTCTTCTTCTCCATGCTGTTTTTGCTTCTTTCTAATGAGTAAAAATTAAGTATCCATCCACATCATGACTTTGCCAGAATAGAATAACCTGAAAAGTGTGATGATTACATTTTTGTCACTTGTGCTTCTTCTTCCCTCTTCTAATTTGTGCTCCTTTAGAGAGTTGAGGGAAATAAATTATTTAACTATCTATCATAAATGTAATCTATTAATGTTGTAATTGATTACATGAAACAAGTTTTACATTTGAGTATATTAGGTAAAAAGTGGTTCTGAGATAGGTTATTTTGGTTGACTTATTCAATAGAGCATTTTATGACAAATTTAGAAAGAGGGTAAGAAGAAGTTAGTTGAAGTAATTACAAAAAACGAACACATCTGTATAGTATAGTAACACCAATATTGTTTGCTATCAAGCAGATATAATCTTGAAGAAGAATATAATCCAAACATGCTTCATTATCAGTGAGAACTGAGCAATTTATGGGAATGAAATCATCTCATGAAATCTTGATGAGGAATAAAATAACTATAATGTTCAATTTTCCTTTTAAGTATGAAATGATTAAAAAATAACTATAATCTTTTAGTCCATATTGTTATAGTTAATCCTCCATGTTTGTACATATGAAAATTTATCAATAATCTTGGGAGTTGTTCTTGACTCAACCTTCCTGTACTCTCTTAACACATTCAATCTACAAAAATCTATCTTGTTCATATTCATGCCGAATTACATCTAGTTTTAACCAAGCAAAAAAGTTTCATGCTAGAGTTATTACTCCACATCCTTGTTTTCTAGCAGTTACTCTTTTCTTCCTTCAACTGATATTGTACTATCATAGGTCATAGCCTTCTTTCTTACTATGCAATAATGTTTAGTTCTTCACCCATTCACTACTCTCTGCACTTCAAACTTGACAGCTAGAGTACCAATGGAGAACATACTCTATCTTGGGGGTCCAAATATTGCCTCAGAAATCTACAACAAAGAGTATGCCAATGCAAGAATATGTGGAGCTGAGAAATGGAGAAAACCTCTGGCAAAGTTTCTTCGACAACCACAATTTATTGTCTGGGATAACAGTGACCTCGTCACACATGAGGTCATGGGTGGTTTGAAAAACGTCTATGCAATTGGAGCTGGTAAGTTTCTAAATAATTCTCATCACTTCACATCTAATATCAAACTAGAAGTAGTCCATATCATCATGTTGTCTACACTTGCTTTCTGATTTGCAATCTATATATATAAATCATGTTTTTCATTTTTAATGTTGTCAGGAATGGTAGCTGCCCTTACTAATGAGAGTGCCACAAGCAAATCTGTGTACTTTGCACACTGCACATCAGAAATGATATTCATCACTCACTTGTTGGCTGAAGAACCTGAGAAACTTGCAGGGCCCTTACTGGCTGACACTTATGTAACCTTGTTGAAAGGCCGTAACGCTTGGTATGGCCAGATGTTAGCCAAGGGTCAATTAAGACCAGACATGGGTGACAGCATCAGTGGCAAAGGAATGATTCAGGTATGTTTTGTATTTTTTTCTTGTTCTTGTTTCTTCCAAATCAATGCTACGTTCTTGAGGAGTTCCAATTGCATCTTTCAAATGTGAAAGTTCAATGATTATGCATTACAGAGAATTTAGCAGCATCCTGTGGCAAAAAACACAATTGTATTCATAGTTTAGTAGTAGTTGTTTGTTTTTAACTTATAAGGAAAAAACACAACAATGCTATGTAGCATTCAAAGGTTTATGTGGTCATTCTTAGATGGATGGATGAATATGATGTTACAAGTTTTACTTGACATAAGCCACACCAGATTTTGAACTAATATCATTCACATAAGAAATAGAAATCATCATCATCCTTGTGTATTCCTCCTTAGAGTCATGTTTCTTCCTTCAATCAAATTCCAATAACTAAACAAAATGCTTCCCTTCCATTTATAGGGTGTTTCTGCAGTTGAGGCATTCTTTGAACTTCTGAGCCAATCTAGCCTGAATGTGTTGCATCCTGAAGAAAACAAGCCTGTTGCTCCTGTAGAGCTTTGTCCCATTTTGAAGACACTCTACAAAATTTTGATATCAAGGTAAATATCCTGCAATACTTGACTCATGCCTGGGTTCTCTGTTGTTTACCTTATTATGCTTGTTAGCTTTAGACACTCTAATTCTGCGTACTGTATTTGCAAATCTTTCATCTTGCCAATTTACTAAATAAGTTTCTGTTGCTTCTGGTGCTTGATGTATTTCTCAGGGAACAGTCATCACAAGCTATTCTGAAAGCCTTGAGGGATGAAAATCTGAATGATCCTCGCGAACGAATTGAGATAGCACAAAGCCATGTTTTCTACAAGCCTTCACTTCTTGGACAATCCTAAGTGTTTACTCTTGAAAAAAACAAAAGTCCAGATCGTCTGCCGAGTTTTTGGTGTTTCTCCGTTGAACCTTCAAAATATACTAATATTAGTATTTTAAAAAAGTTTTTAATATATTTTAAAATATCAAAATTAGTGTTCATTAGAGTACTTTGAAGGTTCAGCAGAGTAATAGTGCAATGTATTGTTTTGTGAAGGATTTTGCTTTATAATGTTGCATGTACATATGTTAAAATATAAGCCACTGTGCAATTGTACTGATTACTCCCAAAAACACTACACACTACCTTACCCAACAAGAGTTTATCTTTATGTTGCAAATTTGGTAGAGAATTCACTAGTGCCTGATGGGAACTACAACATTGTGGACAGAATGAGAGAAACACTGTTTTTGGATTATTTTTTGTTTTTCATTAATGGAATGAATAAGTAGGGACTGAAAGGAATGAAACAAAGCTTCCGTTTTTCTTGTTTGGAAAAGAGTAGAACCAAATTATTTTATTATGTTTGTTTTCTTACGAAGTTACCCAATTTAGTTGGGACACAACCTTCATATATAAGTGGGATAGATCCAAGAATCCAATTCAACTATCTTCGTTTGAAAACCTGTCAGGTCCTTAAGCATTAGTGTTTTTGCTTATACCGTCCTTTTCTTTCCTTTGGAGATAATAGAGTCATGGAGCACCGACGATATAAGTTGCCTGAATAAGGCATGGCGATATCCAGGTAAGAATTTTGAAAATTGATGTTGTTGAAGAACATGGCTAGATCTGATTCCATTGGAATTTTAGATACTGACCTATTTTATTTTATTTAAAAATAATATTCACTAAAATTAATAATTCAATTATCAAAAACTTGCTCACATGTTTCTCAAAAAATCGATTCATGTAATTTTCAGTACAGTGACAATTATAATTACGAAAGGGATTAGTCTCGTTCTTCCTTTAGTCGGGAAAATTTCAAAGCAAAGATATTAAAACATCATTTGAGTCCATTGGTCTGTGGTCGAATACTCCAAAAACACAATGAACGAATTGATGTATCGAAAGTGATAAGGATTTCTCCCATTAAAATTGTTTTCTATGTACAAGAAAATATAAAAAAGAATTGGGGAAAAAGTAGAAACTGAATGGTGCACTTCATATTTCACGATGGATCTCAGCAGCACAGTGAATGGTGCACAACGTTAAGTTTTAAGTCTCCTATAGGAGTAACTAGCTTCAAGGAAGAAAACCTATACTTCCTTTCATTTACAAAGTACCCTAAGAATTCTATCTATAGGCTGTACAATATCCTATTGCAAAAACCATTTTTGATGCCTATCTATCATTCATGACTATGTCAGGATCCTATACCAAATTACAGGGAAGCCCTGGACCTAACCAACCAAGAGAAACCCAAACAAGTAAGGCAGAACAGAAATGGGTTAATACCAGTAAGTTCAGCAGCTACTCAGTCGCTGAGATAACTGTTCAACCAAATCTACTTTTCGAAGCTTATAGTACTTTCTTACATTGTGTTCCTTTCCCATGGCCCTCAAATCAGTCAATGACAAGCTATTCAAAGATGAGGTCTCATCATGGGAATCCACCAAGGAATGTGACTTGTGAGTACGAGGAGCTAACTTGCTTTTTTTGTCCATAGAAACCTCGTCCGAATTTGGTACGTCCAAATTAACACTTGAATTTTGAATGTCCACGGTGATAGGCAACTTTTTAACTCTTTTTTTCTTTTGTAATTCAGAAAATTTACTGTCGTAAAGAACAATAGCACGACCTTCACTCTCATGCTTGTCTGGTTGCACTGCCCCTTTAGTAATAATTTTCCGCTTCATTGACTCGTTTAAAATGGTAACATCAGTACAGGATTTGGATCTTCGCTGCCTCTTGCTTGATACAGCTATGGATGCAGTTGGAATAACTTCCGTACAACTGTCAAATGGTTCTCCGGAAGAAAATGCCTCTAGTTCCAGTTCCTGCTTTTCCGAAGCTTTAAGCTTTGAAGGGAAACTCATGTTGGACTTTCTGAGGTTAGTAGTAAGTTGGGATTTAAGGTCTTGTTCATGTTCTTCCCCTTTATCTTCATCTACATCCATCAGTTGTAACCCAGCATACAATGAACTCTTGGTATGCATCCCTAGCAGTGAAATCAATGCAGAATTTTCAGCATTAATAAGGGGTGGTGTTTTCAATGTTGAGCACTAGTCCAGAATTATTACCGTTGCTATCTTTAACGGAGCAAAATTCTGTATCAGTGATACATAATGTTTTAGGATAAACAACTTGTAAAGGGAAATTCAGGGAGTTCAAATCTTCGTCCGGAGCAACCTTGGGTTCTTTCTTGCAGTCTCTCTGTGCAGCTTTTGGAGAAAAATCACATGGCTCTTTGTCTAAATTAGATTTTGCTCGTTTTTGTCGTTGTGAAGTATCTAATATGGAATGTGGACCCGTTTTCTTTCCATTGATGTCAATTGCAGGTCTAAATTCATCCGGGCTAACATCTTTTTCTCTGACAAGTTCATTTTCTTTCTGCACAATTTAAGAAGAATATGCACTAAAAACCTTGTCTAAAATGCTAACTGATACATATAAGTTTAAATTCATTAGAAGGAGAACAGCACTTCCTGCACCTTGGCTTCACTTTTGGCCGAAATCAAATCCAACATTTGACCTGTATTTGTATTAATGAGCTGGCTTTTTCTGACTTCATTTCCAGCAACTTGATCATCAAATGTTTCTGATAATTTCATACCACCAGAGTGGCAGGATGCAAGGATAATGCCCCCCAAACCAGGATTTCTAACAAGTGTTTCTTCAGACAATTCCTTAAAAAAAAAAAAAAACTATTCAAATTTATCATGCGTAAAAATGGATACCAAGGTTAGACCTAAAAAAAATGGTAAAAATAAAGCAATACGGATTGTCATCGCATGCTCAATGTACAGTCAGAAACCTGCTATCAGCCTACCACTTACTGGGATTTACTCCATATACCTTAGGTTTCAATGCCAAACAAGTTCACACTGTCATATGTATCCCTTCTTAAAAGCTCCTTAAAAGTTAAAGCTCTAAAGAAAAGCTTAAAAATAAAAAGCTGTTTGACAATGACAGTCTAAAAGCTCCTTTGAAACAAAACCTTTTTCTTTGTCCTATATTGATTAGTTCAACATGAGAAGGAGGCTTAAGTGTGAAGCTGTTTAAAAGCTACTTACTTACTCCCCTTTTCTCTTATAGAAAATAATGTCGTTAATTTTTAAGAGTTATCCTCTAAATGTGTTTGGTACAGCTCCTTACAAAGAATCACTGCACATTATGTTAAACTTGTACGATTAAAAGCAATTGCATATGAAATGTCAAGCAATCAATCATCACACGAATAGATAAATAATTATTCTTAAACAATGTCTATTACACGTTCCATATACTAAAAAAAAAAAAAAAAAAAAAAAAGCATTGGTGTAGCAATTAACAATTTAAAAGAATTGTTTTTTAATTCGATTAAGGCATGCAGGAATAAAAAAAATGTTTTTAAATTAAATTCAGTAACATCTTTCTCTACCTCAATCTTTTCAGGATTATCTGACTTCTTTTGAAGCTCCAAAAGAAGTTCCAAGCTTCCATGGAGATCTTTTCCTTCCTCCTTAATGATCATATTAGAATCAACGGTGCTAGAATCTTTGTCTGGTGCATGTTCAGTAACATTCACAACTGGACTCAAGACATTCACATCTAGATACTGTTGTCAAATCGAAAACCAATTGTTAACAGTTAAATACTTATACTACCACAAGATACACAAAAAAAGAGACGGGAGTAAAATATATTTCTTAAATAGCAAGCAGGGGATAAATTAATATGTATTGCTCGATTATCCAGTAAATGCAGGACCGAGAAAATTCATCCTTAAATTAAAAATTACAGTTGTACAATGCATAATTTATTATATATAGTAGTATAAATTAAAATCAATAGTATGAAAGTCAAATGATCCTGCATAAATATTTGAATAATAGAAATTAGCAATATATGGCAGTGTCTCATGCTTCCAAAGAGCCAACTACTTTTAATCTTCCCTCTACCTTCTCTCACAGCTCCTAATACAAGTAGATGAACTTTCAAGAGGCATAAAGGGTTCATAGATCAGTCAATATCCACAACTTCAATAATTACTTTGAAGCTTCTGTCTTTGATTAGACTCTAAAAGACCAGTTAGGTTTTCTGCATCTTCCTGGGTAAGACCATTCTTAAAACATTCACAGGCTTATTCTTGTAAAGGACAAAACACCAAACATCATCAACCAAGCTTATTGAATTATTGTAGGAACAAAATTGTTCTGAGACTGATCCTAAGATAAACTACTTAGATTTAGATTCCAGAAGGGTTCGTTGCATTAGGTGTCTTATTTATTAGTAGTATCCTGTATAACCTCTTTTGATATGCATATAATTTTTCATGCTTATGCGTAGTTTAAAAGGGACTTGGGAATGTTTGGTTCCCAAAACATATTCTGTTTTCATTTTTTAATCATAAAAATGCCATCTTATTTTCATATTTTCAAAATTTTACGAGAGAAAAATTAAAAACAATATTTAATTTTACTGATTTTGTAATGCTATATCTCCTACAGTATCTGGAACCTTTTAAACCGTTCAATATTATCTTTATCTAGTAAGTAACAAGAACTAATAGAAATATTTTGCAAAAAAATTTAGAATTGTCCTCTTTATTTCATTCACTTTTCCGAAAAATTATTGCAGAAAATGCTTTACAGATCAAATTAACCCTTAAGTCTCTCCCTCTGCTACCAAAAAAGAAAAAAACTTTAGAAGATAAACTGTTCACGGTAAAGCTTTTAACTATCAACAGAAACTCAAAGCCAAAGACTACATATCATTTTGCAGGGAAAATATTAAAGACAATAATCCCTAATATGGCTGGCGAATACCCAGTTTGCATGTAAAACTGGTAAATGTAGCAGCCTCTTTCTCAATCATCAGAATAAAACAATTGAATTCCATACAGGATTCCAAATTCCAAACCTGGGCTAGTATTTCATGAAGTGTCCCAGCAGGTTCACTATCTAGCAGTAACTGCACTTCAGCCTCATCAGCACAATCATTCTTTAAAGTCCTGATCGCCACATCAAGCTGGTTGATTCTCTCACTGAGAACACCACAGCATATATCAGGCCATTTTTCATGCTCAAAACAGGCCAACTCTTTCTGAAGTAACAAGAGATCTCTTTCAAGTTCCTCAATCTCAGTATCCGCCTTGGTGACCAATATTCTCAAAACCCGAATACAGGATTCCATGTTCAACGCGTCCTCCTCTATAACATCTACAAAATTAACAGAAAGCCAGAGTAAAAACAACACAAGGAGAACACAAAAACTGCACAGCGTCAGGGAGTAAGAAACAATGATTACCTGGGCCACACCCAAAGTAGAAGTCACATTCATGTTGCGGTGACCAGTAATTACTACCAGTTGCATCTGATCAAAGTAAATAAATAAATTATCCCAGTACCAGTAATTACTACCAGTTGCATCTGATCAAAGTAAATAAATAAATTATCCCAGTAATTACTACCAGTCGCAGAGTAAATAAATAAATTATACGTCGAAAGCAATTTGATTTGTTCGAATAAACCTGTCGTCCCCCAATCATTTACAGGAAACAAGGGAATAAGAGGGGATCAAGTTACCATGTATTACTCCTGGTGAAGTTACCCCTTCAAAAGCTCCACAACTCTATACTAAATTTTATTAATTCAATCCAATAAATTAAAAAATTGACTTCATTACACTGTGTCCCAAAGTTTCCACAGAACTTTGTCCGACTCTGAAAAATCACCACAACTGAGACAATTTTGTGGTTACTTTTCCTTTAACTTGTGTAGTGATTTTTGCTTTAAATTATTAAGACAGACTACTTTTCCTCAAGATAAAGACAAATTGCAAATATTTTTTGGAAATTAGGTTCAAAATTTGCAGAAAAAAACATACGACCAACGAATTTGGGAAATTGAGGGCAAATAGTGCAATTAAGCCTTAAAATTTTCATTGATTATATGAAATCAACGATTTTTCATTAAATTCTAAATCTATTCGATACCTCATTAAATAAATTCAAGATATAATATGCAACACTTTTTAAAAATATAAGTAAATGTTAAATTTAAGATTACATAACCACAAAGACCTGTATGCATAAAAAAAAAAAAAAAAAATCAACCAAAAAAAAAAAAAAAAAATCAGCTGATAGATTAATATAATCTAATAAAATAAATACACGGAGTCATTAAAGAAATTCGTCACAAAAAATTAAAACAAGCCCTTTTCACAGAATGATTCTAACGCCACATTCAGATAACTTATCAACCAATAAAACGATCAATTAATTACATCACAGATACCAGCACTACAAACTAATGCGCATAGCAATAGAAAGAGGGAGAAACAGAAACCTTGGTCATACGTCGAACTCCACAGATCCCACTCCATGAACAGCAAGTCCCTATAACCTGAAGAAAATTTGATTCCTTTAAGAGGTGGCATTGAAGAAAACAAAAAGCAGGGTCCTCAGAAGCGGAATGGTAAGAAATAAATTAGACAACATGCAAGCACAGAAATTGAAGGAAGAAATGCTATAATAATGAAACGAACATGCGGTTGTTTTCGTTACTAGTGCTGTTGAGTTGGAACGACGAAGGCATCAGTGGCGTGGAAGGAGGGTAGGGGATTGGAAGAAGAGAAAGAGTGAGAGAGGAATTTAAAAGGGGTGGAATTAGTGCTTACCAACCACGCTAAGTGCATGGCATTAATTGATAATGAATGAAGAGAGAAGGAAGCATTAAGAATGATCGTCACATCACACACCGCAACGCACTCTCTCTCCGCATCCACCGAGTCACGCTCATAAATGCAATGCAGCTATGAAAACGAAGGTGCCAAAAGGGGACAAAACCAGAGTAAATCGGTAGAGTGCAAAACGAGGAACCGCATTTTGACTTCACCTGGAAAACGAGTCCGCGAAATGCGACGAAAGTGAATGAACACCTAGGGTTTCGCAATCCCCATAAATTCAGAGCCTCGCCATAGATAAAAGCAGCCGAAGAAGAGATTGGAGTGTGTGATTCTCTGTGCGTGCGCCTTCTGTGCAGCAAAAAAGCTGCAACTGAAAATGAAAGCGGTGAGAGAGGGTTATCTTGTAAATTCTCGGACTGTGACGTGGGCCCAGCCTTGGGTGGGCCCCTGTGTTGACTGGGCCCGTGATGGGCCGTCAATTTTTTTTCAGGTGCTATTTTTATCGGCTAACCGGTCTCTAATAGGGTCCACACGTCTATTTATTTTTCTATTACATGCAGAAAAAATATTATATTTTAAATATATTATATTTATTTTTCATAAGATATAATATTAAAAATTATTTTATTTAAAATAAAATTGTTATCATTGTTCAATTTTTAAATAAATAAACAAATATTTATGAATGACTTGGTCTTCCCGTCTTCTTTGTCAAATATAGAATGTCTATCTATTTAAGTTAGATTTAAAATACAGTAAAGTTTCTATTTTATATTCTTCTTACCTAAGGTTATTGATTATATTCAATTGCGTACTTTTTCTTCTTTATTTGTCCAGTGTAGGAGTTGTTTTCCTTTATATTAACTTATACTTTTATTATATTTTTCTTGTTTTAAGATTTCTTTTGTCTTGTCTTCTTTTTATTTTTTAAAATATTGAAAATGTTAATTGTTTTCCGATGCAACTCTTTTTTTAACGTTTCTAATATATTATACATATTACTAAATTTTTTTTTGTAAATTTATTAAAAAGATTTGCAAAAATAAGACTTTTTTATGTTGTTTTTTTTAAAAATTTTAATTGATAGATAATTTTTTCATAGATAATTATTTATGACAAAATTATAAAATTCGTAGTATTTTCTATAAAATTTTATGTGAAAAATATTTTATATAAAATATTTTACAAAAATATTGACAGTAAATTTTTGCGAATTTTTTTCATAAAATATAAATTTTTTAATAATAACATTAATCATCACGTTACTTTCAAATATAATTTCTATAGCATTTTAAAAAGTTTATTTGGTATCTGTTACTTTAAACATAATCCTAGATAAAAAGATTTATTGTTTAATACTAAAGGAAAAGGGTATGTCACTTTATACTTACTTTTTAATATGTCCTTGTTATTAATTAAATAAAACTAACCAATAATTTAGTAAATCATTTTTCTGTATAAAACTATTTTAAAGTTGAAACAGTTTTGTACATTAAAAAAAATAAGTAAATTATTAACTTTAATTATCAGATGAATTTGCCACGAATTTTTTTTATTTGCCTTGCCATGTAAGTTTGTAGGTACGTTTTACGTCCATGTTTTGTTTTGAAGTGTTCCAATTGATTATTGCACTCAGTTTCCATCAGAGTATATTATAATAAATCTTAATATTTTTTTCATGATATAATCTTTTTAATTCTCATATTCGATATTATTTGCTTTGAAGTTGTTTTTTTCATAGTTTTGGTGTTGTTTTTAAAAAGTTTCGATGGATGAAGGGAGAATTTTTTTTTAAATGAACACTTAGTATGTGAGATTATTAAAAGTGATAGGAACATTAATTATTAATAAATTATAATTATTGTTGAGTTAAATATGTTTTTAACTTTTAACAAAAAAATTAGAATTAGATTTTTTTTGAAAGTTCGGTTCAATTTAGTATTCTAATATTAGAAATATATGATTCAGTTTTAACTAAATTTTATTAAATTTATTTGATGTTTAAGATGTGTTTTATGATATTATTTAAGTAAAACATATTTTTCCTTTAATATTAATTGAAAAACACTTAAAACATAAATAATTTTAACAAAATTTATTAAACGAACTAAATTCACATATTTTTTAAAAAAATATTAAATTAAAATAAAATAAAATAAAATTTTCAGTAGAATCCGAAGGAAAAAAAACATAAATAATCCATTATTTTCTTTTAATAATACAAACACAGATATTCATAATATTTAATAAGAAAAAAATTATAATTACCGAAAAAAGCACTCTAATCTCGTTGTCCAAACACTTTATGATGTGATAAATCATCAAAACCAAACATGTTTGTGTATTGGAAAAGGTGTCTATGGTCCAATGATAAAACACACTTACATATGGTGACAGATGGTAATTAACTTTTGAAATAAATATACTAACAGTTCTCAAATTTACAATAGTTATGAAGTTACACTAAGTTGCGTTGAGTTTCTCATATTCTAGTTCCCTTTTGATGATTAAAGTACAGAACTTGAAATGATGCTGTAGCCATGGTTATGATGTTCTCTAATTTTCCGTATCATTTTTAGCAGCAGACATGTCTGATGTTGCCAATTCACTTTGCAAAACTTGAACAGAGGAGAAGGAAGCCTCAACCACTCTGAGATTTGTCACATGCACTTCTTCACTTGTTTTGGTGCTACACTGCAACACACATGCATTTTAAATTCAAAGCTCTATATCAAATTTGGCAATTCCATCCTTTTACTCATTTTTCTATTTCTTGCCTTCTTCTTCGTTTTGCAATTCCAATTCTTGTTTTGACTCAACTATTCAAGCTAGACACTTACACTACTTTCCCTTCATAATGAAGCATATATTACCATTGAATTTTAAGTAAGCACTCACATTATTGCTTTTAACTTCTGATTATGCAAGGTTCTTGGCCACTTAATTTTGTATCATTATTATCGAAATGGGTAAATTTCGAAAATGGATAAATTTAACTAAAAAACACAACTTCACCAAAAAGAAGACATGTTTCTAAAATTCTTTTTTAGAAGAACATTTATTTTTGTTCTATTGAAAGTCATATTTCGCTAAACGAATTTAACATATCGGTATTTTTTATATATATATTTTTATTAACGCCGTGTATGTAATCACGATTTTTTATTTTTTATATCTTTTATTGATTGTATTTTTTAATTTTCTTTTTCTATTTTGATGAAGTCCTTATTAGATACACAATTTTTTACACCTTTGGACGTTACTTTTAAGTGAGATTTCTATTATTATTCATTTTCTTTATTTATTATCTCATTTTAATAATTTTATGGTTATGTGCACATATATTTTTATAAATTTACTATTTATTTCTTAAGTATTAATGTTGATTCTTTCAATGTAAAAAACAAAACTAAATACATTTTCATAAAAATCATAAAAAGTATATATCTTTTATTTTTTTTGTGTTTGTTTTGCGCTAACATCTCATAACACTTGTTTTCAAATAATTATAAAATATCAAAATAACATAAAATTTTAAAAAATTAAAAATAAACATTCTATCTAATAGTTTTTTTTTAAGAACGTGAATCCTGATTGCTGACTGTTTTTAAGACTGGTTTTTAGTAAATGAGAATATATAGAAGCAGGGTAAATCCTTGTTAGATTTACCAAAAAAATCATTGTCTCGAATAATTTTTTTAACAATGTGATCCTTGTTTTTTTATTGTGAATAAAAATACTTAAGAGGATATTATTCATTGTCTAGTTCACTTTCAATAAATAAATAAAATTTCAAAAATCATTTTTCAAAAAGAATTACGAAATCATGATTTTCATACGAATGGCAAATGGAAATATGTAGGGCAGAAATAAATTTAAATGTTTTTTATTTTTATTTTTTGTACATGCATTGTTTTGTTTTAATTTTTTGAGAAATATGAATATCGTAAATTTTTGTTGCACACCTTGTTAAAGTGAAACGTTTTAAAATGAATATTATGGTGTGCTAATACCTTTGTCGTATGTAACCGATTCTTGAACATAAATTTAATTTTAAAAACTATTATTTAAAGGTTTTCTAATAAATTATCGTGAGGACTTTTTTGTATTTTTAGATTATTTTTCTCACCTCTTTGCAATTTCGGTGGTAACAAAAACGAAAATAAATTTCCTAATATAAGATAAAATCATATAAAAACGAATTAATAGTGTCACCAATGATGCTAAGATATGCGCAGATCCTAGCAAACTCTTACCATCTTAATAGATGTATGATAATCATATTTTGCCACCATCAAATAGGCTTCCTCTCAACATCCATCAACCATAACACAAAATGAGAAATCTTGTCTAGCACTGTAAGACAAAACCAAATACAAATACAAAAAGGAAAACCGTTAGCATACCAAAACCAACTCATAAAATTAAAAAAAAAAATCTGGAAAAATGAAAATGTACCCGAGTCTTGAAAAGTGAAGGCCACAATATCACCATGGTGATCAACTTCGGTGGTAGTACTATCATCATTGTTGACACATCTGAGCACATTAGTCATGGTATGGAGGTCCATACCCAAGTAGAGGTTGTCATGACAAAGGTAATGATAAAAACCCCTTGCATGAAGGAGAAGCACTACAGTCTTAGAATGGTTGAAATCTATCGCCTCAAGTGAAAATCTAGCAGAGGAATAATCAAAGGTTGCCCCATTGGAGAGCATTTTTATCAATTTCGTTATGTGTTTCAACGGTGAACCTTATACCAGTATGAGTTTTAACATTATTGATATGATTCACAAAAATGTACTAGGATTGGGTATTGAGAAGGTTTGAAATTTGAAATTAAAATTTAAAGAAAAAAAAATGAAGGGAAGCGATTTATATAAAAAAAAAAAGTTGCTAAAACTGAGGTGTTGCAGGAGTGGGAAGGAGGAAGGGAAATGGTGGAAGAGGCAGGAACTCCTGACACTTTGTAATAGAGAGGTGGCAGAGGATGAAAGATGATAGTATTTTGAGGTTGTAAAAGGAATGGTTGATGGGATAGAGAAAATTGTGGAAATAGTAAAATGTGGAAGTTGTAGTTTGAAGAAGTGTATTTTGTAGTTGAGAGCACTTGTATTGAATGTTGTGTTAGTTGTTCTTGATGTTACAAATTGTAGGATACATGGGGTATTTATAGACCCATAGATTATTCTAGAAATTTCTAGCTAGAACTTGAGCAAATAGTTCTAGATTTTTCTACATAGTAGAATGTTCTTGACTTTTCTTTCTATCCTACGCTTTTCTCCAATACTCTAGAAGTTTCATTACATTTCAATAACTTTATCTTAGATTTTTCTAGATTGTTCTAGAATTTGCATTATACTTTAATACTCCTCCTTGATGCAAATTCGGTAACTCCATGCATAGCGCGTAGTAGTTCAAACCTTGGTCTTGGTAGTGCCTTTGTAAAAATATTTGCAATTTGGTCTTCTATTGTGCAGTACTTGAGTTGGATCTTCATATTTGTCTCTGCTTCTCTGATGAAATGATATTTAATTGCTACGTGTTTTGTTCTACTGTGATGTACTGGGTTCTTCGTCATTGCGATAGCTGATTTATTGTCATAGTTGATTGTAGTAGGTCCACTTTGTTTCTCTCCCATATCTTTGAATATCTTTCGAAGCCATATAGCTTGACTTGTTGCTTCAACAGCAGCCACGTATTCTGCTTCACCTATTGATTGTGCCACAGTTGCTTGCTTCTTTGATGCCCAAGAAAATATTCTCGATCCAAGCGAGAAAGCATAGCCTGAGGTGCTCTTCATGTCATCTATTGATCTTGCCCAATCACTATCGGTGTAGCCGATCATCCTTGAGTTAGTCATGGTTTTGTACCATATTCCAAAATCCTTTGTGCCTTGTATATATCTTAAAATTCTTTTTCCTACTCCATAATGAATCTAACTTGGTTTTTGCATGAATCTTGATAGAAGACTTGTAGCATACATAATGTCTGGTCGTGTGGCTGTGAGATAGAAGAGACTTCCAATCAAACTTCTGTAGCGTGATGCATCTGTTTCTTGTGCTCCATCATCTTTTTGTAGCTTCTCATTTACCACCAATGGAGTAGCGACAGGTTTACAATCATACATCTTGAACTTCTTCAATAAGGCTTCAATATATTTCTTTTGAGAGATAAATATGCTATCTTCTTGTTGTTTCACCTCTATACCAAGGAAATAGTTCATCAACCCAAGGTCGGTCATCTCAAATGTCTTCATCATGTTTTCTTTAAATTCTTGCATCATCTCCAAATTGTTTCATGTATAGATAAGATCATCGACATATAAGGAGACAATGATGTGGTAATGACCTTGTGCTTTAATATATAGTGTTGGCTCACTTTTGCTCCTCCTGAATCCTTGATCGATGAAGTATTGATCAATCTTGCTATACCATGCTCGAGGAGCTTGCTTCAGGTCGTATAAGGCTTTTTTTAGTCTTAGCACTTTGCCTTCATTGCCTTTATTGATGAAGCCTTGAGGTTGTTCAACATAAATCTCTTCTTCGAGCACTTCATTTAGGAAGGTTGATTTGACATCTAGTTGATAGATGTTCCATCCTTTTTGTGCTGCTAGGGCTATTAGAGCTCTTATTGTATCTAGTCGTGCGACTGGAGCAAATGTCTCATTGTAGTCGATTCTTGGTTGTTGTGAGTAGCCTTTTGCGACCAATATGGCCTTGTGCTTTTGTATAGTTCCATCAGGATTGAGCTTTGTTTTATATACCCATTTCACTCCAATGATGTCTTTTCCTTTAGGACAGTTTACGAGCTCCCAAGTGTTATTCTTCTCAATCATTTTAACCTCTTCTTCCATAGCCTTGACCCATACTTCTTGCTTTGATGCTTCCTCATAGCAGTTAGGCTCAATCATGGCCATATTGCAGGTTTCGTATACGTCTACCAAAGATCTTACTCATCTTGGAGTGGACTCTGGTGAAGAATCTTCTAATGGAGGTGGAGAAGGCGTACCTGAAGGTTCTACCTCTTCTTGAATTTCCTCTTGATATTGTTGCATTGGGACTAAAGTGTTGCTTTTAACGACTTTTTCTTCTTCCCAATTCCAAGAAGCATTTTCATCAATTTCAACATCTCGACTAATGACGAGTTTTTTTGTTTATAGGTTGTAAACTCGATAGCCTTTTGATTGTGTGCTATATCCCAAGAATATTCCTCGTATAGTCTTGTCTTCAAGCTTGTGCCTCCTTTGATCAGGAACTTGTATGTAGCAAATAGATCCAAATACTCATTGGTGTTTGGCTGATGGCTTTCTTCCACTCCAAGCTTCAATAGGAGTCTTGTCTTGGACTGCCTTAGTTGGACATCTGTTTAAAATGTAAACTGCAGTGTAGACCGCTTCAGCCCAAAAAGTGTTAGGCATACCTTTCTCTTTTAGCATTGATCTTGCCATCTCCATGACTGTGCGATTTTTTCTTTTTGACACACCATTTTGTTGTGGAGTATATGCGACTGTGAGTTGTCTCTCTATGCCTTCATCTTCACAGAATTTGTCAAACTCACGAGATGTGTATTCCTTTCCACGATCACTTCTTATTACTTTTTATTTGTTTTCCACTTTGCTTCTCGACAAGGGCCTTGAATTTCTTGAATATTCCAAAGACTTCTGACTTTGCCTTTAAGAAATAGACCCATGTCATTCTAGAGAAGTCATCAATGAAAAGGATGAAATACCTATTGTTGTGATGTGAAGGCGTCCTCATTGGTCCGCAAACATCAGTATGAATCAACTTTAGTAAGTCTTTTTCCCTCCATGCTTTGTCCGTCGAGAATGGTAATCGATGTTGTTTACCAAGGACACATCCTTCGCATGATTCATTATTCTCCTTCAAGCATGGAAGATCTCTCATCATGTTTTTCTGATATAGAAGCTTTAAGGCACATGTGTTGAAGTGGTCAAATCTCCTATGCCAAAGCCACGAGTCATCAACTTCTACCTTCATGGCAATATTAGTTCTAGGTTTGAAGCTTATGTGAAAGCTTCTATTTCTCTTCTCCATTTTTACTTGGCCAATTTCTATCTTTCTATTGTCATAAATTTTGCATGTATCTTTCTCAAAGTGAAGAGAATATCCATTCTCCATCATTTGGCCAATACTTAAAATATTTTCTTTAAGATTGGGAACCAGTAAAACATCCTTGATGAATTTTGTATCTTTCTTTGTCTCCACCATGACAGTTCCTTTGTCTTGAGACTCCACTGTGGCACCGTTTCCTAGTCAAACTTTGACATTGACAGATTTATCAATGTCTTTGAAGATGCTTTGATCTTTGGCCATGTGATTGTTGCATCCACTATCCAAGTACCAAGTTTCTCCTCTGCTAAAAGATTCTTGATTGGCATAAAATAAGCGTTGCTCCTGATTATGTTCTTCAGCAAAGTTTGCTTGATGCTTATTTTTATTACGACAATACTTCTCTACATGGCCAAATTTCTTGTAGTACTGACATTGAGGTTTTCCATAATGCCAACAATCTTTTTCCATGTGACTTGTCTTTTTACATATGCCACATGAGGGATATTTTCCTTGACGGGTCATAGAGAAGCTTCTAGATTTTTCTTTATTTCTAGAAATTTCTCATCTACTTTTATTTCCTTCATATTCTTTACTTTGAGACCGTAATTTTAGTTTTGATTAAAAAGCATTTTCGACCGAGTCTTCTTCATGCCTTTTTGATCTTTGTTCATAAGCTTCAAGAGAGCCTATTAGTTGTGTTACTGACAATGTGGCCAAATCTTTTGTTTGTTCAATCGCTGTTGCGATTGCATCATATTTTTGGAGAATAGAAATTAAAATTTTCTCAACGATTTTTTTGTCAAGAATAGTTTCCCCATAGGCTCTCATCTGATTAATTATTTCCTTTATTCTAGAATAGTAGCCTTTAATGGTCTCAGATTCTTTCATTCTTATTAATTCAAACTCTCGTCTTAGAGAATGAAGTTTAACATTGCGTACCTCATCACTTCCTTGAAACGCTTCTTCTATTGTGTTCCAAGCTTGCTTTGCACTTGTGGCACCTATTATTCTCGGAAAGATTGTGTCATCAACTGCTTGATGAAGAGCAAAAAAAGCCCTTGAATCCTTCTATTTGTTTTCCTTAAACTCCTTCTTCTGAGCTGCAGTAAAAGTGGAAGTGTCTTCTGGAATAATGAATCCCTCTTCTATAATGTCCCATAAGTCTTGGGAGCGAAAGAATGTCTTCATTTTGACACTCCAAAAAAATCATAATTTTCTCCTGTGAAAATAGGTATTGGAATTGATGATGTTTGATTGGTAGTGGTCATGGGTTGAGAAAATATTTTGGAAGTCGTATAGAATGGAGTTCTAGTATTTTTTTTTTGAAGTAGTTAAAAAATTTATCTACGCCCAGTAGATAACCGAACGTAGCTCCGGTACCGCTGATAGTATTTTGAGGTTGTGAAAGGAATAGTCGATGGGATAGAGAAAATTGTGGAAATAGTAGAATGTGGAAGTTGTAGTTTGAAGAAGTGTATTTTGTAGTTGAGAGTAGTTGTATTTGATGTTGTGTTAGTTGTTCTTGAGAATTATAAATGGTAGGATACATGGGGTATTTATAGACCCATAGATTATTCTAGAAACTTCTAGCTAAAACTTGAGCAAATAGTTCTAGATTTTTCTACATAGTAGAATGTTTTTGACTTTTCTTTCTATCTTAAGCTTTTCTCCAATACTCTAGAAGTTTCATTACATTTCAATAACTCTATCTTAGATTTTTCTAGATTGTTCTAGAATTTGCATTATACTTTAATAAGAGAAAATGAAGCTGCGTAAGAACCAATGTGACTTGTAATGCAAGAGTGTGATTTTAGAGGATTCAACTAACAATGTTAGACCACACCTAAATTTCATTTCATGCTATGAGATGAATGGTAAAGGTGGCGTGAATGTTGAGTTTGGGAGGTGATGAATCATTATTTTCTCCTATTTTGTTATCTTTCTCTACCTATCTTGATCGTTTATTTGTGTTTAAGTGTTTATTGTTAGTGTATTTTTATCAAATGAGCTTCATTGTCCTAAGAATTCAAATTTAAAATAATTTGAATTCACTTAGTCTAATTTTAGTTTGTTAATTATTTCCAATTGTGAAACATTTTAGGCTTGGACATTATATTTTAGGTTAAAGGGAAGAAAGCCACATCTGCCTTTCGCCACATCAGTTTCTGATTTGGCTAGATTTCCACCTCAGTTGCCCATTATGATTAGTTTTCATTTCACTTTATTTTCTTTTTTTGCTAGTGTAATTGTGGATCAGGTTGGGCCCAAACCAAGGGGAAGTTTAAGATTTTAGTGTATGTTGATGTGACCACGTGGGGGTTTTAGAGAGCCTCCATTTAGTGTTTAGAGGAGGGGAACCTGGTCATTTACGTTTTGAGTTTGAGACAGCCACCTAGAAGGAGGGTTTTAGGTTTTCTCTCAACACAATTCACGTTTTTAGTCCCTTTTCTCCTCTAGATCACATTTGTCTTTTCCTTCTCTACACTTCAATGATGTCTTTTGTTTTATTATCCTGTTGTAACTCCATTTCCATGGAGTGCTAAATTCTGTATTGATTCCCTAAAGAGTGTGGGTGGGGTTTTGAGGTGTTTGTTCACTCATCTTTTGTACAATTCTTGTTTGTTCTTCATCATTAAACCTATGTGTTTAATGAACATGAATATGTGCATGCTTAATCTCAATTTGGTGTGTTTGTGTTTAAACAACCTTTGTTCATGCTTAATGGGTGTGGTTGTTGTTTCACTATTGTTTAATCAGTGGGTTAGGCTAAATGATGTATGTTTTGCTTAATTACATGTTGTCTCGATGAGCTTTAAGGATGAAAAATACATAATAATAGTGTTGGTAAGAGATTTATCAAATATGATGAATTGTTCATCAATAACCTTTAGCAAATCTCTTACATTGTCATGCTGATCAATAGAACCCCAAATACTAGCAAAAAAAGTTGGTCTTTATTAGTGTCACAAAGAGATAATTTAACCTCTCCCACTTTTCATATAGATCAATAACATTTGGAGTGCATGTTGGTCTTAGTAATGAATATAAGAAATATTCACAGATTGAGAATCTATAATTTTTTTTAAAATACATGCTCATTATCATAATTTGAGACTATAAAAAAATAATGTTTTGTCAATGCAAACATGTCTTAATGAATGAATCTAGTGACATAAAACTTGTGTATGAGCCAAAGTCATACTCAATTAGACTCACATAACCAATTATGTTTTACCGATGTAAACACACATGTTAATGAATCTAGTGACATAAAACTTGTCAGTGGACTAAATTCTTACTCAATTAGACTCAGATCACCAAATAATAAAATTATTAACTATTATGTTTTACTTATACATCTATGCATTTTGATGAATGAATCTAGTGACATAAAACTTTTCTATGAGCTAAGGTCTTACTCAATTAGACTCACATCACCAAATGATAAAACTATTATCTATTATGTTTTACCGATGTAATCACACGTCTTAATAAATGAATCTAGTGACATAAAACTTGTCTATGGGCTAAAGTCTTACTCAATTAAACTCATATAATCAAATGATAAAATTATTAAACTATGTTCCTTCTCTCAATTCATGTACTCTTATGGGCAAGTTGAGAAATATAATCCAATATTTCATCCTAATTAATTTTACATATGTAAGAATCATCTGACAGAATAAAACCATCTATATCAAGATGATAGACCCATTTTATGTTTTGTACTTTTAAGAGAACCAATTAAAACAAGTCACACACTCATACTCCAGAAATACATAAACAAATAAATTCTACGATCAAACTACCACATCAAAATGGAATAGACTAAGAAACAATAAGAAACTTAAACGCTTCACTTCTTTAAACTAATTACTCGATTCTTGTAAATCTAATTGATAGAAATTTCGTCCAATAAAATGGGCGAATTATAAATCTCCAAAATAAATGATGAAAATATCGTAATTATAGTCATTGCAACACCCATCAAAGGAGTAGTTCCCCACCTCGAGCTACTTTACCATATTTTGAATTTAAAGGTTTCAATAAATTCCCTACAATAGTTCATCTTGGACCAGATCTAGAGTTATCCTCAACAATTTGCGTAGCCATAAATACTCTTTTTTATTCATTTAGATATGTTGACTTTGTATATCATTCTGTTGTAAATATAAGGATCTTATCCTATAAATCTATTGTGATATGGAAACTTTATAATTAAAATAATGGAAACAATAACTCAATCAGACTCACATCACCAAATGATAAAACTATTAACTATTATGTTTTACTGATGTAAACATGCGTCCTGATGAATAAATCTAGTGACATAAAACTTACTTGTGGGCTGAAATCTAACTCAAGTAGACTCATCTAACCAAATGATGAACTATTAGATTGTGTTCCTTCTCTCGTCTCGATTCTTGTGGACAAGTTGAGAAATATAATCCAATATTTCATCATAATTAATCATACAAATGTATGAAGATCCTTGTAGGTAGAAATGCATCACATCACATATAATTAATTACAAGATTACAATTAATGTTTATTACGTGATTATAAATATCAATCCATCAGACATCAGAGATGTTGTGGCCACTCTCTAATTTATTAGAAATATATCCACCATTCAAACATTTAAAATAAATATTTGCATCAACATTATTTATATTGCAACCAAAATAAATAATAATATTCACGTATATAAATTAATCATACAACATATAATTCATATTATCTCCTCTTATAGTGTAGAAGGAATGAGTCTAAAGCTTCACAAAATAATTATGTCAAACCATATGGTTTTATACTCCATTATTGGTTTCGTACAAGAACATATATTACGTACAAAACATATAATAAGTAGAAAATCTTATAGTACGTATAAAACATTATAGTACATACCAAAACATATATTACGTACAAAAACTTATAGTATGTGGAACCTTACAGTATGTATAAAAACCTATATTTCATATAAAGATTTATTGTACGTAATAGTACGATTTTCTTCAGATTTACATGGAAGAGTTCTTTTATCATAATATTTAAAAGTAACAATCATATGTCAATCCTTTAATGAAGTTATACAGTAATTCAAATAGAAGCATTACTTAACCATCACACCATACACCATAAAATATTTCAGGTCAAAATATAGGTATAAAATAAAGTTATATACTCCTCATTATAATTTTCTTTTAAAAAAAATTAAAATTGCCACGTGTCAATATGACATTGTGCCACGTGGTAGAGACAGTGTGATGTAGTAGTGACAATGCCACTTGTTACTATTGGATGTGAAAAGTCTCAATGTAGTCACTGTATTTGTTATTTTGTCTCAATTTGATCCCAATTTTTTTAAAACTGAATCAATTTCATCCCTAAATCAAATTTAATTTTTATATCAATTTTACAATGGTATTTTTATTATAGTTGATATTTTTAACAAAATTAAGTTTATTTAAATGTATATTTTGCACTGATATTTATTTAAATTTTGTTTTAAATATTTATATATCTATAATTTATGGATAAATGTTAGAATTGCTTTAAAAATAAAAAATTTATAAATTCAAATATAAAATTTTAAAAAAATTTTATAACAATTCTAACATTTGTCTATAAATTATTGATATATAAATATTTGAAACAATATTAAAATAAAGTTAAATACAAAATATACATTTAAATAAACTTAATTTTGTTAAAAATATCAATAATAATAAAAATATCATTGTAAATTTATATAAAAATTAAATTTTATATAGGGATACAATTGATTCAGTTTTTAAAATATTAGGATCAAATTGAGACAAAATAACAAATACAGGGACTACATTGAGATTTTTCACATCCAATAGTGACACGTGGCACTATCACTGCCACATCATATTGTCTCTGCCACGTGTCACAATGTCAGATTGACACATGGCAATTTTTATTTTTAAAAAAAATTAAAAATTAAAAAAAATTAAAAAAAAATTAAAAATACAAAAAAAAATTAAAAATTAAAAAATTAAGAAAAACCACGTGCTGACATGTGACCCATAATTAACACTGTTATTGTATAACTAATGGAAAAGAACTAATTGTAACGAATTTTTTAAAATAGGGACTCAATTGAGTCAAATAAAAATGAGGATCCTATTTGACATTTAATTACAAAAATGTAAACCTCTAAAATGATTTAACTTTTTTAATTGAAAAATTAAGAGAATCGATCTTCCCATAAGAAAAGGAAAGAGTTAATATGTTTAAACGGAAAGGCAAACGTCTAAGTGTACATAGAATTTCCAAATAATACCTTAGGCAAAAAAATTCACATATACATTACTTACTCTCTTCCGATAATCAAATTCTACATTTCAGCATTTTCATCGTCTTATTTGCTCGTTTGGATGTGTTTGTGAGTTTTATATAACTCAACAATCGATCCTTCATTATGATATATAGGTACGCCCTCAATATTTTTATCTTTACATAAATTAATATATAGACTGTTTTTCTTTAATTTAATATATTTTGTATATTTAACATCCTAATTTTTTTTATATATCTGTATAAAAGTCTTGGCAACCGCAACCGCAACCTGAACATGCGCAAAACATTATTATTATTATTATTATTATTATTATTATTATTATTATTATTATTATTATAGAGAATCAATAAAGATAAAGAATGAGTGTAGATTGTTGGTAAGTGTTGGAAGTTTCACATAGAGATAAGTTTAGAACCTATCCTAGCAAACTTTTTTAAATATTTTGTTCCATCCGATATCAGATCGTTAACAAATCATCCACTAATTTTTTATGAATATAATAAGTGAAAACCCAATTTGAGACAAACGGCATAAAAAAATAAGAATAAAAAAAATATGAGAAATAAAGTATGAAAACTAAAATGAAGGTCCATCCCAACTTTTTTCCTATTTGCATACAATATCTCTTTTTCAGGGCTTCAAGTCCACGCTAAATATGTTTCTTATCCTTTTCCATTGTCAAGTTAGATATTCATATACATAGATAACTTACAATGGAATTCAAAACCTAGAGAATAGCACACAGAAAGATAATATAACAAATACAAAACATCAATATAAATAGGGAAAAAGAACACAAATAATAACATATTATATGAGTGACTTATAATAAAAAAGTATATTAAATGTGAATAAATAATAATTTGCATAACTGGTTAAACAAAGTATAAAACTTAAATTTTAATAATAAAAATTGTAAGAATGGAACCGGTGTGAATTTCTCACCAACTAATCATAAGAATGAAAAAAAAAAGTATTCATATGTATTTATAGATATATTTACTTTTAGATGTGTTATGATATCAAGTTTGATGATAGAATCGTTATCATTATACATCTTAGGTATTGTCTGTTTTGGAGCATGTGTTTTGTCATAATTTTGTTCTTAAGAGGCGCATCAGAGATGAAGGAAGAAAGAATATTTAAATTGCCTTAAACTTCAACTTTTAAGTTATTTGAGATTATTGGACGTGATAGGATAAGATGTAATAGAAATAAAGAGTGATGTTTAAATTAAGTTTTAACTTTTACTATAAAGAAGATGTTGTGTGTGTGCATATTATATATATATAGTATTGGATGGACCAGTTGATCAGGTCAACAATGGTCGACTGGTCAAGTTAACATAAGCTAATCGAGGAGATTACTACGAAAAAGAATTTTACATATGTTATCGACTTTGAAGAAGGGTCGTGATCAGGCAAACTCTAATCACGAACCCATGAAAAAAAAACTATAAATACAAGTCAAACGTATGCTTGTTTAGACTTGTATCTCACATTAAAAATTTAAACATTTATTACTTTAATGTATCCATCTTGCATTGGCTTTAATATCAGAATATCTCTGACATGATCTTTAACATATACCCTCCTATTGGTTAAATAGGAACGCCTAAAGAATAAAAACAAAGACTTCAAAAATATTTAACTAGACGTTTGACCCTATTCCCAAATAAATAAATATATATATATATATATATATATATATATATATATATTTATTTATTTATTTATTTATAAACTTTAAGAGCTCGGAAAAAAAATTAATCATCAAGTATAATGTGATCAGTTTTGACTAAAATAAAAATATTAGTTAAATATTTATTGTTCTTCCTTTTAATTTTTGTAGCCATTGAAACACGTACTACATGTATTGATTACAAAACCGAATTATTAATTGTTAATGGTACGTATTAAATTATTTTAGGTATCGATGACTTTAGCCATTCGTTGACTTTGGGCAGTAAAGTAAATGTTTCAAAAAAAAACATTTATTGGTAGTGAATATACGAATAAAATGTTAATACGTGTCATTAAGACATTGGTTAAAATATAATAATTGATTATTTATTTTATTTTTATATTAAAATTATGAATAATTAATTCTATTAATTAATTATATTATAAATTTACGTAATAAATTTTATAAAGAAAAAATACTTTTTGAAATATTTAAATAATATTTTTTTTATATAAAATAAATATTTTTAATTTTTTAATATCTTTATTAAAAAATTTAAAAAAATATTTACAGTTTTTAATTATTAAATTTAATCTAATAATTATATATATATATATATATATATATATATATATATATATTATAATATAAAATAGGGTTAAGTATTTAAAAGCTGTTGAGTAATATTTTTTTAAAAGAAAAGTTAACAAAATTTTTGCAAAAGAATTAAAAAGTGAAGTTAAAAGTGATGTATTTTAGTATAAGAAGAGAAAATAGTCACATCTTTAAAAAGGAAAGATGTGAATTTGAATAAAAGAAGTGGTTAAATATGCATGGTCAAACGAGAATTGAAATTAGTTTTTCTTTTTTATAATTTTAAATTAAATTATATATATATATATATATATATATATATATATATATATATATATATATATATATATATATATATATATATATATATGTGAATTTAGTTTTTTTAATAAATTTTGTTAAGTATATTTAATATTTAGATATGTTTTATGATAACATTTGATTTATACATGCATGAACTTATATTTTTTAATCAAATAAACTTAACAAAATTTGATTATTTTGTTAAGTTTATTTGATTTTTTAGATATGTTTTATGATAGTGTAATGTCCCAATTGAATAGAATAATTCTAATAAATAGAACTTCAAATAGAGCATCGACAGAAAGTATATAAGAATTAACCTTTACATTTATCCTTAATATATTGAACAAGAAACTAAGGCACAAAACATATGTCATAACTAAAAACTAAACACAGATTAGGCTAGACTGGAAATTTGCTCAGATTAGACTGAAAATTTGCTCATAGAGCAAGAAACTTACAAAATAAAATAGTTCAACAAGAAGGTACTCAAAAGAGCATTAGCTACCTGAACCAAAACTAGACAGTATCACTACCACCATCTAAACGATCCCTAGGAATCTCCACGTCTGCTCACACCAAGTACTCGGCGATTTGGTGATCATTGCAATAAGGAAAAACCAAACAGATAACACAAACACGAAGAGAAAGGGTAAGCTAATTGCAAAAAGAATTGCAAAACAACACACCAATTACACCAAGCTAAACAATATCAGCTAACTTATCACACAAAATGACACTCTAGACTCAATTATCCAGATCTAGACATTGATGTATGATTGTTGGTGGTTTTTGCACTTGTGATGACCTCTACTACCTACATAGTCATTGTCAATGGGTTTCACCCTACCACACAAGGTTAGTCCCTTTAACCGTTATAAAAACCCAGGGACTATTCTTAAAGACAGGATCTCCTGCCCCTCTCACCACATGACTCATTCCACTCTACATGAGTCTTCAATGAACATTGGAATATCAGGATAAACCTCCAGTACTGACTCCTTACATTAATGAACACATTACTAATTAAATCAAATAGGATCTCCCCCATGGGATCTCCTATATTCTCACACAAGCATTTGAAAACACATATTGAAAACCATATATGTCTCTCTTGGAAAATAACTAATTCTTATGATTTTTATCCAATCCAACTTAACAATGCAAACGATTTGGGATTTTAGAAATAAAACTTCAGCTTGTGTAAAGCTCCAAAATTTTTGTATTTATATTCAAATTAAAGATGATTGAATCAAGAACCAAATGCAACAAGAACCAACTTAATTGAATAACTATAGAGAGAGTTATGCACCAAACAAGTAACAAAGGTCAATGTTGTCAACAACCAAACTACAAGGACCTTGCGATAAAAAATTGCTTTCACTACAGAGCTTCGATTCAAGATCCGACCGGTAAAAGTCAAGAACTAGGTGTTAAGGATCGACTGTTAAAATTTCAGCTCGATCCAATTATTAACGACGTAGAAACCTTCATTTTACGATAAGTGTGCAGTGTAGGAAAATGGGTAGTGCCACACCATATGCTTCTTGGTTGTGAGATTTTGACTTGTTTCATTGCAAAATTTGGTATCTTGCACTTTTATCTTCTCAAAATCATTTAAAAGTGGTTATAGATGATATCAAACTGAACAATTGCAACAATCAATATCTCTCATTCCAATTGCAATATAAACTACCTAAAATTCTCTAACCCATAGATACCCAAACATGAAATTCATCTCAATTGAATGCAATCATCAATTAAGCATACTCAGCACATTCCAAAACGAAAGTAAGTACACTTTATTTCAAAGAAAAAGAAAAAGTTCTAGCTTCCTTTACCTGGACAGAGATTAACTCAGCAAAACGAGCTCCAACAGTAGAGCACCACGACACGACAACTACTTAAGGAGCTGACAACCAAGATAAGGAAAGGAATAGTGAGGTCGTGACCACAAACAGAATCAGGCCAAAACTGCGAAACAGATGCGAAAAGGAAAAGAGATGGAGGTTTTGCTCAACTTACATGAAGAAAAACAAGTTTCCGGTAGCACTGAAGAGGGTTTCTTAGCTGCCCTAGCACAACTCTTACTTTAGAACTAGAAAGAAGAAGGTGAACTATTTATGGAAAATAAAACGACATGAGAGTGAGTGTCTGAAAATGGGTTCTGGAAATAGTAAATGGGTTGACTATGGATCCTTACTCATTAAAGTTAAGCCTATTTACTTAAAACATAAATGAATCTTACAAATAGTATTTAAGTTATATATATCTTTTGACACTTTAATTAAAGTAGAAATATAAATAATTTTAATACTACTATTAAAATACGTTTAAAATATTAAATAAATTTAATAAAAAAAATTAAATTCATGTATTTATAAGGATAAAGATGAAAACTAGATTGGTGCGAAGATTAATTTCATTTTCAAGGGAAGAAAAACATTAATACAAAAAATTTGATATTTGCATAATTTTTGGATGAAAATCCCTTAGCATGAGTGTCGGTGGAGACTTGTATAGCAAATGGAAGAGTTTGCGTTTGGAATACAAATCAAAGAAAGATTACATCAGACGACACTGTCAGATCTTTGTCGTTTTATTCCCAACGTGTCGTTTGCCACCGCTCCTCGCATTCGCATGGCAATTTTTTATTTTCGATATTAGGGTTGTATTTTTTTATTTTGTCACTCATTATTCAAAGAGATTAAAAAAAAGCTTACTTTTCCTACGATCGCATTAACTTATATTAAATTCAGTTGAAATATGCAACAAAATTAAAAGCTTTATATTTGAAGCAATCGGAATTCACTAGAAAATATCTTAAAATTGTGCAAAGATTTTTGTTGGATGGTATTTTGTTAGTTTTTATAATGTGAGCACAATGATCGGTTAAGGGAGAGTGTTAATAGCCCTTGGTGCATAAGATAGTTGAGTGGTTCCTTGAAAGTGTCAAACAAAAACCTTTCTATAAATGGTCCTTCCCCTCTAATTTGGAACAACACCATTACAAATAACGTTACCAAAATCCCACTCAATTCTATTCCACAAGCTTTCAACCAACGTTGATGATCGCCAATGCTGAATGGGATGGAAGAGAAGAATTGAAATTTAAGACCCCATTGTTGTTTTTGTTGTAGTTAGTCCACAAAACAAAAATAAAAGCAGGGTGCGTGACCCATCCACAGGGAACATACCAACAAAAAGTTTCAATGAGCACACATGGTTCTTACAGCATGAGATCCAAAGCCTCATTTGAAAATGAAGCCAAGGCCACGGTGAAAGAGAGTGGGGTAAGTCGATAAATAAAGAAAAGCACAAAAAGAGATTAAAAAAATAAAAAAGTGCATTTTTTTAATTATTGTTGTTTTGAGTGTTGTGAATGTAATGATGAAAGGTTGTTGATATTGTGAAAAATTGGAAATCCAGGGAGGAGGGAGTGGAGGGAAGAGCGGGAAGACAATGTCGTCCAACAGCAAGGAGAATCTGTTCATATGTTTTCTGGTGACACTTTGGTACTCTTCAAACATTGGTGTGATTCTTCTCAACAAGTACCTGCTTTCAAACTATGGCTTCAAGTTCCCCATCTTCCTCACAATGTGCCACATGTCAGCCTGTGCTGTTTTCAGCTATATCTCCATTGTGTTCTTCAAGGTGGTGCCTCAGCAGATGATCAAATCAAGGTCCCAGTTCATGAAGATTGCAACTTTGAGCCTTGTCTTCTGTGCCTCTGTGGTGGGTGGCAACATCTCCCTCAGGTACCTCGCCGTGTCCTTCAACCAGGCGGTTGGGGCAACCACGCCCTTTTTCACTGCTGTCTTTGCCTATTTGGCTACCCTTAAGAGAGAGGCTTGGGTTACGTATGCTGCCCTTGTTCCTGTTGTTGCTGGGGTTGTCATTGCAAGTGGGGTATGCTCGCTTCTCCCTAATCTCAGTGATTTCGATTGTTTTGTTAGTATTTGAATGTTGTGACTAATCATGAGTGTGAGTGTGTGTGTTTCCTTTTGAGATTGGGATAGGGGAATTGATTATTGATTTGTGAAGGGTGTTTTGTGTAACTATGGAGACATGTCAATACTGCATCATGTTTCATGTGCCACTCCAGATCTGGAGTGATGTTGGGCAGATTGTGTTGTGATTGTTTATGTGATGTAGTTTATCTGTGATTGTTTGAAATTACAAGGAAATTGTTTGTCATGAATTGCTACCGGATTGGAAGTTAATTAGATCTCAACTTTTCAAGAACTTCAAATCAATGATAAGGGGAGGGTTCTTCTTTTTCTTTTCCTGTTTTCTCTCTCTCACATGAAATAGATGGTGAAATTTCAGGACACTGGGAAAACGGTGCTTCTTGACATTATTCTCTGTTATGTTTTTCTTTCTTCTTTTTGGATCTGCACCGTTCTAGTTTATTAGCTTATATCAGATAGCTACAGTTTTGTTTCATTTAATCAGGTTATATATATGATTATGATATCTCCCTCAATTAGGCTCTTCTTAGTTATCTGCTTCTCAATTGTTGTGACATTCTGTGTGTTATAATATGTTAATTTGATGAATGACTGGCTATTGATAGTAGTTCCTTTGGATCTGTGTGGTGCATATTTCCCTTTCTGTTTTCCGTGTTTATTCATTTTGCTTGTATGGAGCTTCAAGATTTTCTTGGTGATTACAGGGTGAGCCAGGGTTTCACTTATTTGGATTCATTATGTGCCTAAGTGCTACCGCTGCAAGAGCTTTCAAGTCTGTCCTTCAGGGCCTTTTACTTTCTTCTGAAGGGTAAATTATTCTACACCATAGCTAGTATTTCTGACTCTCTCTTTTTCATCTAACTTCAACAGCTATCCAGCTGAAAATTACATCTAAGATTACTGAAATCTGCAACCATATGGTCCCCTTCACCTTGCTTATTTGAAACCGTAATTTGTGCATTGGTAAGGAGCTAACTGTCTAAGTAAACTTACTTTTCTTGGAAAACAACCATTGAAGGATGTATCTGTGCGTTGAAGATATGATGTCACGACTCATAATTCATACAATATCTTAGTTTTTTGGAATAAAAGTGCTGGAAAGTTTAATCGGTGTTGTTATAGATAAACATACATCAATCATTGTATTTTTAACTAATGATTGACCATTACCGAAGGTTGTGGAGTGATAAGTACCTTAATCATATTTGCGGAAAACATTCAGTTATATGAATTGTTGATTCAGGAACTCATGTTATAACATTGCTTTAATGGATAGTGTTTATTCTTCAGCTACTTATAGATATTGTAACTGTTCAATGGAAAATTGTGTAGCTGATGCTGCTTTCTAAGTTTAAAACTAGAAAAAAGTAGCTAACCTTCTCATCTGGGATATGTGATAAAAAAGAAAACTTGTTCAAATTCGCTTTTTTTTATTCCTGCAAACTACTACACTTTCAGGAACCAAAATAGATTTGGTAAAACAAGGGCCTCTTTACAAACTTGTGTAACTAAGCATGTTTGGACTTGTTTTGATACAGTTAGAAGTGCTGTTGTGAGCTTTTCTACTAGAAATATAGAGCTTTTTCTAGTAGAGAGGCTCTTCTAACTCTGTTTCCAAAACAGACTCTCTCATATATCATTGTTACCTTCCAGAGAAGCGTGCGTTTCTTTTCTATCTCTTTCTGTTCCTCTCCACTGCTCTTATACAACTGAAAACGAAAAATGGAACTTCTATACCATGATATTTCTTGCTTAAAACGTTTCATTATTTTTTATGCTTTCTACTTATGATAAGCCATTTTCTTAGCTGGTACCAAATGCTTATAATAATGATGATTCTACTTGAACTTTAACAGGGAAAAGTTGAACTCAATGAATTTGCTATTGTACATGTCTCCAATCGCAATCCTAGTTTTGTTACCTGCAGCTCTTATCATGGAACCGAATGTGGTAGATGTGACACTGACGCTTGCAAAGGACCATAAATCGATGTGGCTTCTTCTTTTGCTTAACTCTACCACAGCATATGCAGCAAACTTAACAAACTTCTTGGTGACTAAACATACTAGTGCTCTCACACTCCAGGTTTGCCTCCTCTTTCTGACTACTACAAATTGTGAAACATGTTTAGTTAAAAGTTATTTTAACCATTAAAAGCATGAATGAATGATGTTAAGCAGGTGTTGGGCAATGCAAAAGGTGCAGTGGCTGTTGTAATCTCAATACTGCTATTCAGAAACCCTGTGACTATTGTTGGGATGGGTGGGTACACAATTACTGTGATGGGAGTAGCTGCATATGGGGAAACAAAAAGAAGGTTTAGATGAAGATGCCACACCATTCACCATTGTCTTATTTGTGTATTTTATTGTAGTTATTTATGATATGAACAAGATTCGTTGTAACGTGAGTAGGAGTAGAGGGAAGTGATTTTATACGATCATATGCTGTTGTATCTACCACATAAATATTTATCTATCGCTAGTACATTTTCTCCCAACTCATCGTCCCATTTTTTACGCTATGTTAGAGCACACAACAAATTCTGCATATCAATGTGTCAGAACCTACTTCTTTCTCAAAACTTTGTAATAATAACCTAATTTAACACCTCCAAATTTGATTCTTAAACTTTAATGGTAAATCTGCAGGCATCTGATCATGAAATTGAATAATTAGTCAAATGCATAAAAACTATTGGTTAGCATTATGTAGACATTAATACAAGTCCACTTCAAAACTGATTAATCCAATTTCTAATTCTGGATATGAGTAAGAGTTGCTTGTTTTAAATGTACAAACTGATTGGTTTGTATTTTCTTTCATGAAACAAAGAATTTAAATTTGATTTCTTTGCATAAAAGAATGAAGAGAACTTAATTGACTATGATTCATGCTTCATGTTTTCAGACTCCTTGAACTCAGTTTTCTTCTATTCACTATTTTTGTTGATTTAGCAATTCAATTCCATTTGCTAAACTCTGTTTTTAATAACTTCTTTTCATCTTTTGTATGTGCATGCCAATTTAATTTACACTGCATTTTATTTTTCAATTCTACAAATATTCAGATTTGGTATATAATTAGGTTTTCCTGTTTTTTAGTTATTTGAATTTCCAGTTTTCATTTGTCTTTACCATTTTTGTTGTTTACAATTCCAGTTTTACTTACTTAAATTTCTTTTACCGTTTTGAATTTAGTTTTTTTCAAATTTACTTTTATTGTGTTCCATTTTCGATTTGAGTTTTTAGTTGTTTATGCTTTAACAGGTAAAACCTTTAATTGTTTCTTCTAATTCTGCATTTCAATTTCCTATTACTGCATTTTAATTTCGGTTTACATTTCTTTCTTGTCATTTTCATTTCAGTCTTTACATTTTAATTTCACCAACCCTTAATCTATTAAGAAAGAAATCATCTAATGGACTTAACCCGTTTCTATCTCTTGAATTGACTTAGGTAAACCTCCATTTACCCTTATATTATCTTAGGATTTTCCTTTATTTTCATAAAATTTGCATATAATAATATGGGAATTTTTTTTCTTCGTTTTTAATGTAAAACTAGTTTTACTTTAGTAACTTATGTTTATCTTCAACTCAATCTTTAATATGTTAATTTTAAATAAACCCACATGTTATTTTAATTATGATAAAAAAAAGTAGATAGAAAACAAAATGCTATCTTTTGATGTTTATTTAATAGATTAATCATTAATAATCAAATATCTGAAAGAAAAAAAAAACTAATTAAGTGTTTATATAAACATGTTTTAATTATGTTTAAAATGTTTTATAGACTAATTTTCAAATAAGGTTAAGTTAGACATTACTATTAACTTTGATTTCTCAATTGATACTTTGAAGTTTATCAATCATGGGCTTGAAGCCTTCGAAAAACCTTGATGCTCTTTTCTTCCTATCGAGTCAACCGGACTGAAAAAAAGAATAGCTTATCGAGCTCTTTGGTACGCGGCTCACCTTTTAAATTGAGCTGTTCTTGCTACTCCCATAAACTAAAAAAATGGGGTGGGTAGGATAAGGACTCTTATCATACAACTCTTTTTCTTGCTCTTCTCTTCTGGTGTCCTTTTATTCTCTCTTGGCCCGTTGCGCCTGTTTGACCAATGAGAGTCCAGACTGGAGCTCATCTGATTAATTCTTCCGTTTACTCATTCGTCAGTATTGTCATCATTTGAAAACTTATTAAAAAATAATAATAAAATAACACAAAGCATATTGGGACCACACCAAATTAATGAAAAAAAAAAACATTGAGGTAAAATATTAAACTACTTATATTCTTATTTGTGAATCAAGGTTAAATATTAGTGTCATTTCCCTCCAAGATTCTAAGAAACCATTCTTTGATCCAAAAACCCACGACAGACTAAAGAATATCTCCCTCTAAGACTCCAAGGAACAACTCCTTTATCCAAAAACAAAAAAAATCACGAGAGACTAAAGAAGAATCACTTTCTAATCAAAGTTTCTAAAATCTCTCCCTCAAAGTATACTCGAGAGCATAAATGACTCCTATAAATTTAGCATAAATAAAAGTTTGCACTCCTAAAAAAGCTTA
>Ga0214542_1002409_pt1 | contig 38683 bp, 35 predicted proteins | sample CNSS1metaG_FD_160096 | JGI IMG/M metagenome (GOLD analysis project Ga0214542, IMG submission 160096) | Root nodule microbial communities from cowpea collected in UCLA plant growth center, Los Angeles, California, USA - CNSS1 | ecosystem: Host-associated > Plants > Roots > Nodule | place: USA...
GATGGGGATGGGTCAAAAGTTGTATACCCGTTGGGTTTGGGGATGGGGATGGGGATGAATTTTTATTATGGGGATGGGGATGGGATCATGATACCCGTACCCGCCCCGCCCCGTTGCCATCCCTAATGGTAGCCCAAAACACAGCCATCAATCCTGATCACATATATGTAGGTGTATTCTAAAAATAAAGGTAACGGTGCATCTGTACATGTCAATAATTATCCTAAAAATAAAATAATAATGATTATATTAATTTTCTTGATACAAATTAAATAAAAAGTAATGACCACTTGTAACGTCCCATATAAGAAATAAACTTACTTAAATGACACGTCACACAATATAATAGTACTTGCAGAGGTACGGAGTAGGGACTCACTCCCCAAAGATAACCAAAGTAAACAAAAGATAATCCTGGGGCACACCACTATGCCAACAAGACAAGGTACGAGATTTAAATTAACTAGTAGCACAACACAAAACAAAGTAATACATGGGCCATAGCCCTAGCAAAAGATGTAAGAAGAATAGCCAAGTCCAGTCAACTACGCAGCCGAACCATGGCCTCCCTGTTGGCCACGGTGTTCCTCGCATTTGCCCACATCAACAAATTTGATGATCATCGCAAAAGAGAGAGCCACATAACATAACACACAACAAACAACAGAAGGGTAAGCTAGAGCCAAAACAGTTTTATCATGCAATCAAATATGCTTTCATAGTCAAATATACATACATCACCCAAGCATGTTACGACCTTTCAATCAAATACACTAAGACTCGACTTGACTCATCTGGATACATATAACCTGGTCGGATTCAGCGGACGCTTGCGCTTGTGGTGGATACCTCTGCTCACCCCCGAGCTATGTGTCACAAGTGTTACAATGAATCAATTTCCCTCACACACAAGGTTAACCCTTAATGGGTTTCGAGCCTCCTGCTACTCTCACCACAGGAGTCAATCCGCTCTAAGTGAGACTAATTGACTCCTTAGAGTGTCAGGATGCAATCCTTACCTTGAATCCTTACCAAGTTATACAAATGAGGCACCACCATGGACACCCACTAATAGGGGCCATGGAATTACATCCCGACCACTGAAGCGCGACCCTGAAATCCCACCTAGGGATTTTTAAGGAATTACGCACTGACACGGACCAAGCATACTAGACCAACCAATAAAGATTTATTACACATATACATCACATGCCATTGCTTGATAATTCACCTTTTTCATTTCTTTTCCAGTAGTTCCATACCAATCCATTTCTCTCAAAACATAGTTACGGGATTTCAGTTCATGCCAATACCATGCCACTTTAACACCAACCATCTCATTTGGTTTACATGCCAAGTTCATACTATACTCATCATTCACCATCCATAAATCATTCACTTGGGTGAGAAAACCAGAGTTCGCTACTATTCTCGCATGTACAAACACACAACAGCCCACACATGGTTCAATAATGTCGTTCACATAGTCAAACTAGTAGCATAAACCGAATACACAAACAAAGGGGCGAACCCTAGCTTCCCTTACCTGGAAATGGGCTAACAGTTGGGTTCTTGGGTGCGAACAGAGAAACGCAGTAGCTCTTAGAGCGGTTTAGCGAGCTGGAAACACAAGAACAAAAGGACACAAAGTTATTTAGTACGACCCTAGTTGGAACTCGAAGCAACTGTACTAAACTAGAGAGGTATGGGATGGAATGCAACTTACGTGGAACGAAACTAGCTCGAATAGGTGCGATGGAGTTCCAAGACTGAACCCTAGCGGAGTGACAGTTGCGGCTCTAAGCACCAAGGAAGCAAATTTTGAAAGTGTGGAATGAGAGGTCAAACTTAGGGTGGTTTTATCCTTTGGGCCAGCCCTTAGGCCCAATAGCTTAAAGGAAACCCTTAAAACTTTAGGGTAGAAAACTGGGCCTTACATTCTCCCCAACAAGAAAAACTTTCGTCCTCGAAAATGAAAACTTACCAAATAAAAAGATGCGGGTGTGATTTCCTTATATCCTCCTCTAACTCCGAAGTACAGTCATCGGTCCTCTGATCCCAGAGGACTTTGACAAGACTGGTCATCTTTCCTCGGCGTTCCTCAACTTTGCGGTCCTCTAGCGCAATAGGTGGTACTTCCACGGCGAGGTTTTCTCTAATCTGTATATCTTCGGCTTCCAACACATGAGCCGGATCAAACATGTACTTCCTCAGGTGAGACACATGAAACACTGGATGAAGATTTGCCAACTGAGGGGGCAAAGCTATCTCGTAAGCCACCGGCCCAATCCTCCTCGTGATCTGATAAAGACCAAGGAACTTAGGAGAGAGCTTCTTTGAGTGGAGAGCCCTTCCCACACCAGTGGTTCGGGTCACCCTTAAGAACACATGATCGCCCGTTGCGAACTCCAAAGGCCTTCTCCTACAATCTGCATAGGCCTTCTGCCTACTCTGGGAAGCATGCATTCTGTTTCTCACCATCCTCACTTTCTAAGTGGTCTGCTCTAATAATTCTGGTCTAACCAACACCGTTTCCCCATCCTGATAACAACATAGAGGAGTTTTACATTTTTTACCATATAGAGCCTCGTATGGTGCCATGCTAATGCTCGCATGAAAGCTGTTGTTGTAAGTAAACTCAATCAAGGGTAACACCTCATCCCAAGCTCCCAGGTGATCCAATATACATGTCCGTAATAGGTCCTCAAGTGACTGGATGGTCCTCTCGGACTGACCATTGGTCTGGGGATGGTAGGCTGAGCTCATAGTCAACTTGGTCCCTAAAGCCTCCTGTAAGGTTTGCCAAAATTGGGATGTAAATCGTGGGTCTCTGTCGAAAATTATGCTCGAAGGCACTACATGTAGCCTTACTATCTCATTAATGTACAGTTGAGCCAACTTTGCCATAGACATCCTCAAGTTCATCGCCAAGAAATGGGCACTCTTGGTCAATCGATCCACTATCACCCAGATGGTGTCATGCCCTCTAAAGGTTCATGGCAAATGGGTCACAAAGTCAATCGAGATGCTGTCCCATTTCCACACCAGTATCTCCAAAGGTTGTAGAATCCCACCGGGTCTCTGATGCTCCACCTTTGCCTTCTGATAGGTTAGATAAGCGGTTACAAATTGTGCAACATCCTTCTTCATTCCTTGCCACCAGAAAGATTCCTTAAGATCTTGGTACATCTTAGTCATGCCAGGATGCAGACTAAGGCGGCTCTTGTGCCCTTCCTCAAGGATTAACCGTTTTACCTCAACATCATCAGGTATGCATATTCTGCTTTGGAACCGCAGTATGCCACCATTACCCAAAACGAAATCCTTTGCCTCATCTGACCCAAGCCGTTCTCTAACTCTGTTCAGACTGGCATCCAACAACTGCCTCTCCCTAACTGAGCTCAAGAAGTCACTAGATATAGTTAGGGTACTACATCTAAGGAACTTAGATCCCAACTCCACCTGTAGCTTCATATCTCAAAATTTCTCTAGTAGCTCCACTTCCTTAATCATGAGGTGTGCAGTATGCACTATCTTCCAACTCAAGGCGTCAGCCATTACATTCGCTTTCCCCGGATGATATAGCAGTTCAAAATCGTAGTCCTTCAGGAACTCCATCCACCTCCTCTGTCTCATGTTCAGCTCTTTCTGATCAAACAGATACTTAAGGCTTTTGTGGTCGCTGAACACGCGAAACTGAGCACCATAGAGATAGTGCCTCCAGATCTTTAAGGCGAATACTATGGCTGCCAACTCTAGGTCATGAGTGGGGTAGTTACGCTCATGCACCTTAAGTTGTCTTGAAGCATACGCCACTGCCTTCTTCTCTTGCATTAGCACGCAGCCAAGCCCCAGGTGAGAAGCATCACAATAAACTTCAAAAGGTTTTCCAACATGAGGGATCACTAAAATAGGAGCACTCGTCAATCTCCGTTTAAGCTCCTGAAAACTCTCATCACACTTGTTTGTCTAAGTGAAAGATTGGTCCTTCCGTGTGAGTTGTGTCAAAGGCGTCACTATCTTAGAGAATCCCTCTATGAATCTCCTATAATAGCTAGTTAGACCCATAAAGCTTCTTATCTTTGTTGCAGACTTAGGACTTTCCCACCTTTCCATTGCTTCAACTTTTGCTGGGTCCACAGCTATACCTTGTGCAAATATCACATGCCCCAAAAATTGTACCTCGTCCATCCAGAACTCGCACTTAGACAGCTTGGCATATAGTTGCTTCTCCCTCACACCGAGTACCAACCTCAAGTGTTTTGCATGCTCCTCCCGAGTCTTGGAATAGATACGGATGTCGTCTATGAAGACTACGACAAACGTAAGCAAGAAGGGCCTGAAGATCTTGTTCATGTAGTCCATGAACACCGCCGGAACATTGGTCACACCAAAAGGCATAACCACATACTTGTAGTGTCCATACCGGGACCTGAAAGCTATTTTCTGCACATCATCAACCTTTACCAAAATTTGGTGATACCCTGGCCGCAAATCAATCTTCGAGAACACCGACGACCCATGCAGTTGATCCATCAAATCATCAATTCTTAGGAGCGGATATTTGTTCTTGATTGTCATCTTGTTTAATTGCTTGTAGTCCACACACAAACGTGAACTTCCATCCTTCTTCTTCACTAACAACACTGGTACTCCCCAAGGCGAAGTGTTGGGTTGGATAAACTGCTTCTCCATCAACTCCTCTATCTGTTTCTTGAGTTCCACTAACTCTACTGGAGCCATGCGGTAAGAGGCCATCGATACCGGACCTGTCGCTGGTACTAGATCAATAGAGAACTCCACCTCTCTGTTGGGAGGCAACCTTGGCACTTCCTCCAGGAATACATCCCCAAAATCTTGCACTACCATTATCACCGACGTCGCCTCTCCTCTCTCTACCTCCAGATGGGTGAAGATCACGTAACACTACGCGCCCTCTTGTAGTTCCTTGACCACTCCTTGAGATGTTAACAACTCAGGCTCCTCTGAGTTGGGAAAAAGCAGTTTCTTCTCTCGGCAATCTATAAGAATGTGATTGGTAGAGAGCCAATCCATCCCCAAGATCACCTCTAACTCCTATAGAGGTAGGCAGATCAGATTTACTTTGTACCTGTGTCCCTCCACCTCCACTGGACACCTAGCCCATAAGGAAGATGTCCTAACCAGACCCAACGTCGGAGTAGATACCGCAAGCTCACACTGCAGCTCGCGCACCGGCAGACGTAGACGTTCCACACAAGTAATTGACACAAAGGAGTGTGTCGCTCCAGAATCATACAACACACACAAAGATTCACCAGCAATCATGCATCAACCCATAACAAGATTACCTGAGCCTATAGCTTCTGCTCCTATCATGGCATAGACTCTGCTCGTCGCTTGAGGCATGTTGCATCTGTTCCTCTGCTGGTGCTGGGGGTCTACACTAGAGGGCGTGTCGCTACCCTGGCAAGGGTGGGACAGTCTTTCCCAAAGTGGCCTTCCTTGCCATAGTTGTTACACCAACAATAACCCTCCATATGCGGGCAGGCGTTCCTCAGGTGAGGGCCTCCACATATATAGCACTGTACTCGGCCCTGTTGGGAGGGAAACTCCTAGGCCCCTAGGATTGATGGTGGGGTCTATCATATGGTCTCCTTCGCTCCTCATGCCTAGGTTTGGACCCAGATGGTCGACCAATCCTCTATGGTTGTTGTGGCTGCTGTGGGCACTGACCCTTCACCTCACGCTTCATCTTCTCCATAACCCTGGCCTTCTCCACCAGAGCAGTGAAATCCTTGATGGACAAGAGAGCACCATCACGCGGATATCACCGTAGAGACCATTCTCGAACTTTCTGCATCACCACTCCTCATAGAGTGGCAGGGTGTAGAAACGGCTGAGGTGCTTGAATCTCTCAGCATACTCCGTCACGGTTTTCCCCTTTGAGTCAGCTGGAGGAATTCCACGTCCTTGGCGTACCAAATGCTGTCTGGAAAAAACTCGAAGACGAATCTCTCCCTGAAAGCCTCCCATGTCACCGGCTCATCTCTCTCCTCTAGGATGGATTTGGTGTTGATCAATCAATGCTCTGCCTCCCACGTGAGCATATACACAGAGAATGCTAGCCTGTTCTCCGAGGGGCACATCTTTGCATCGTAAATGCGCTTCGGGTCCTTCAACCATTAGTCTGCGGTCCGGACTAGTCTTCCCATCAAACTTCACTAGGTGGTGCTTTAGAAAATCTTCTAAACTCCACTCCCTGACTATAGGTCGTGGATCGGGACCAAAGGCAGGTGCGGCCGTCCTGGTCTCCTCCAGCTGGCGGAGTGCTTCCATATGTTGCCTATGTGCATCCTCGGCAGCCACTCACGCAACCTCCATCTGCTGCATCACTATCTATTGCTGCTCAAGCGATGCCGCCTGTCGCTGCTTAAGCGACGCCACCTGTCGCTGCTCAAGCGACACCGCCTTTTGCTGCATCGATGCCTCATACTACTACATCATCGCCATGTTTTGCTGCGTCATAGCAGCCACCATTGCTTCTATAGCCCTGGCGATATCAGGTGCATCACCTTGAGAGAATTGAGAGGTCCTACGATGAGGTGTCACAATTCACTAGCACATAGAAAATCACTTGGTTAGGCTTGATAAGACAGGATTTTAACTAAACACTCAGAGAAACACAGAGAAAACTAAGCGGACAACCCAAGTCCACAAACCTAAGGAATGACCGCTTTGATACCATAAATGTAACGTCCCATTTAATAAATAAACTTACTTAAATGACACGTCACACAATATAATAGTACGAGTAGAGGTACGGAGTAGGGACTCACTCCCCAAAGATAACCAAAGTAAACAAAAGATAATCCTGGGGCACACCACTATGCCAATAAGACAAGGTACAAGATTTAAAGTAACTAGTAGCACAACACAAAACAAAGTAATACATGGGCCATAGCCCTAGCAAAAGACGTAAGAAGAATAGCCAAGTCCAGTCAACTACGCAAACGAACCATCGCATCCTTGTTGGCCACGGGTGTTCCTCGCATATGCTCATATCAACAAGTTGATGATCATCGCAAAAGAGAGAGCCACACAGCATAACACACAACAAACAACAGAAGGGTAAGCTAGAGCCAAAACAGTTTTATCATGCAATCAAATATGCTTTCACAGTCAAATATACATACATCACCCAAGCATGTTACGACCTTTCAATCAAATACACTAAGACTCGACTCGACTCATCTGGATACATATTACGACCTTTCAATCAAATACACTAAGACTCGACTCGACTCATCTGGATACATATAACCTGGTCGGAAGTGAGACTAACTGACTCCTTAGAGTGTCCAATCATCCAAGAACAATAAACAACCAAGCACCACACTGCCTGGAAAAGGGCTAACAATTGGGTTCTTGGGTGCGAACAGAGAAACACAAGAACAGAAGGACACGAAGCTATTTAGTATAGCGGTTTAGCGAGCTGGAAACACAAGAACAGAAGGACACGAAGCTATTTAGTATGACCCTAGTTGGAACATGAGAATATTATTATCCCTTAAGGGATTCAAAGCATATTATTATTATTTGCATTATTAGTTTTAATGATTAGGGTTAAATATGTTTTTTATCCCTTAAGGGATTCAAAGCAAACAATAATAATTCCTAGGACAATAATAATTCTTATGGACATGCTTTAAACCCAATTGAATCATCACAACCAAGGTTTGAACACACAACCATGAATTTACAAAGTCAAAGCACAACCAATTCAACCAATTCATGCTTCATGTTAATTCTTATTATTTTAGAATTACATTATCACTACTCACATTCCTTCATAACCTTACAATAATGCATAAAATAAAATATCATACAATTGACATACATATATAGGACTTGAACCCAAGTCCTTTCAACATGCCTAAATACTTTCAACCACTTAAGATAATACTATTACATGTCACAACAATTAACATTAAATGCCATAAAGGCTTCTACTACCCGCATTTATTAAATAATTATTTATTTAATTATTTAAATTTCTCGGGTCTTACACTTTTACGAAGGTGTCAATTGAGTCTAAATTTTTGAAAAAATGTTTCAATTAGATCCCTTTCAGACTAAAATTATTAACATTGTTAACTTAATTCATGACTTTTACCACTAAATTTTAATATAAATATCAATACTTAATTTTGTAAGCCATTTTAAATATCAATACCTAACGCCACTAATAATTTTTTTTTCCTGAAAGGGACCTAATTGATGCATATTTTCAAAAGTTGAGACTCAATTAACACATTTTTAAAAGCGGTACCAAATTGACACATATGAACGAAAGTGAGCACCAACTGACTAATTAAAACTTTACTGTAACAATCACCCTTTCCTCATTTCTTTTTCTCTTTCTTATCACATTCACACATACTTAGGTTCAAAGTGATAATTGCATGCATTAAATGCAATCTTATCACTTCTTATTCTCATGTTCCTATATTCTTATCTTCTTCTTTTTACTTAATTTATTTATTTTTTCTTTCTTATCTCTTAGATTTAACATTAGAAGAGTCATTTATTATTATTTTTATTTTACTTATTCTTAATGTTTCTTAAAAACTACTTAATTTCTTTCTCAATGTTCAAATTGTATCTAGATATAATACAAAACACTAATAAAATGCAGAATTTTCTAACCCTTATATTTAGAGTAAAGATAAAGTAAATAATATAATATATTAAAAGTAGGGATGTTACATTTCTCCTCTCCTTTTAGAAATTTCGTCCCCAAAATTCACGTGGTTGTAAAAAGATGGGGATACATCTCTCTTATATTACTTTCTAATTCCCAAGTTGCATCACCGTCATCTTGCTCACTCCACAATACCTTTACAAAAGGTACGTCCTTCCCCGCAGTTGTTTAATCCTTTGATCTCTAATCCTCACAGGAAGCACATCATAAGTAAGGTTTTCTCGTATTTGTACTACATAAGGTTCTATAAGATGAAGAGGGTCATGAATATATTTACGAAGTTGAGACACATGAAAAACATTATGAAGTTTCGAAAGGTTTGGAGGTAAAGCAAATTGGTATGCGACATAACCAATTCTTTTAAGGATTTGATAAGGACCGATGAATTTGGGTGTAAGTTTTCTAAATTTGAGACCTCTACCAACCCCAGTTACAGGTGTAACTTTCAAGAAAACATGATCTCCTTCTTCAAACTCAACGGGTTTCCTTCGTTTGTCATAGTAACTCTTCTACCTATCTTGAGAAGTTTTCATCTTTTCCCTGATCATTTTAATTTTACCAGTTGCTTGTTGAATTATCTTTGGACCAAAACTAAGGAATTTCCATTCTCATACCAACACAACGGGGTTCTACATCTTCTCCCATATAGAGCCTCATATGGAGCCATTCATATGCTTGAGTGGAAACTATTGTTATAAGTGAACTCTATTAGTGGTAGAAATTTCTCCCAACTTTTAGTTTGTTCTAAAACATAAGCTCTGAACAAGTCTTCTAAAGATTGGATAGTCCTTTCTGATTGTCCATTAGTTTGAGGGTGATAAGCCGAAATGAGCTTAACTTTTGTTCCCAAGGTTTTTTGTGAGCTATCCCAAAATCTAGAGGTGAAACGAGGTCTCTATCAGAAATTATACTAGAAGGTACTCCATGTAGCTTGTTAATTTCTTTTATGTACAAATGAGCCATCTTTTCTAAAGAAAATCTAATGTTAATAGATAGAAAGTGAGCAGATTTTGTTAATCTATCCATAATAACCTAAATTGCATCATGACCAGACACAGTCTTTGGTAAACCTGTCACAAAATCTATGGATATGCTTTCTCATTTCCATTATGGAACATCTAAGGATTGTAGTTTCCCATAAGCCATTCTATGTTTAACTTTTGTTTTCTGACACACTAGACAACGTGCAATGAACTCCACCACTGCTTTCTTCATCCCAGACCACCAAAACATTTTCTTCAAGTCTTGATACATCTTTGTAGCACCTGGATGAATACTTAAGCTACTCTTATGGGCTTCCTCATTTATCAGCTTTCTCAACTCTTCCTTTGTAGGTATGCAAATTCTATCTCTAAACTTAATGATTCCATTTGAATCCTTGTGGAATTCAGATTCCTTTCCTTCAACTTTTGTTATCAACTTTTCTTGCAAAAATTGGTCTCTTTCTTGAGCTCTCTTTATTTCTTCTAAGAATTCACTTGATATTTTTAACATTCCTAAGCATATGCTATTAGGTCTAAGCTTTACAACTAAGTTCAAGTCTCTAAATGATTCTATTAAATTCAATTCTTTCACCATCATCATAGATGCATATATAGACTTTCGACTCAAAGCATCAACAACAACATTTGCTTTCCCAGCGTGATATTGTAGCTCAAAGTCATAATTCTTTAGAAATTCCATTCATCTACGTTGTCTCATGTTTAGTTCTTTCTGATAAAAAATGTACTTCAAACTTTTATGGTCACTAAAAACATCAAACCTTGCTCCTTACAAGTAATGTCTCCATATTTTCAATGCAAACATCACTACAGCTAATTCCAAATCATGTGTAGGATAATTAAGCTCATGTTACTTAAGTTGTCGTGAAGCATAAGTTGCAACTTTTCTTTCTTGCATCAACACGCATCCTAATCCTTGTCCACATGCATCACAATATACCTTGAAAATTTTTGTAGGATAAAAAAGGATTAAAATAGGTGCAAATGTTGATTTTTTTTCTTCAAATCTTGAAAACTAAACTCACATGTTTCATTCCATTCGAAAGGTTGTCCCTTACGTGTTAACTTAGTTAAAGGCAATGCTAATTTAGAAAATCCTTCAATGAATTTTCTATAGTAGCCTGCCAATTCTAAGAAACTGCGTATTTATGTGATATTCTTTGGTTGTTGCCAAAGCAATACCGCTTGAACCTTTGAGGAGTCAACTGCAATGCCATTTTATGATATCACATGTCCTAAAAATTGAACTTTTTTCAACCAGAATCCACATTTTGACGATTTTTCATACAATTGTCTCTCTCTGAGAATTTGTAACACAATCCTCAAATGTCTCTCATGTTCTTCATGATTTTTGGAACAAATTAAAATGTCGTCAATGAAAACAATCACAAATTTATCCAAAAATTCATGAAAAATACGGTTCATATAATCCATGAAAATGGCAGGAGCATTGGTCACACCAAAAGGTATTACCAAGTACTCATAATGACCGTATCTTGTCCCAAATGATGTCTTTTTAATATCTTCCGCCTTGACTAGAATATGATGATATCCAGATTTTAAGTCAATTTTGGAATATACCATAGCACCTCTCAATTGATCCATCAAATCATCAATCCTTGGTAGATGGTATTTGTTCTTAATGGTGATTTTGTTAAGTTGACGATAATTCGCACACAACCTCATAGTGCCATCCTTTTTCTTAACTAACAATATTGGCACACCCTAAGGAGAAACACTAGGTCTGATGAATTGTTTTTCCAACAATTCCTCTATTTGTTTTTTCAACACTGCTAACTCTAGAGGTGACATCCCGTAAGGGGATACAAACACAGGTCTTGATCTTGGTACCAAGTCTATAGTAAATTATATTTCTCTTTGTGGAGGTAACCCAGGAACATCCTTAGGAAAAACATCAACATACTCACAAACAATAGGAAACTTATTAATGTCTAGAATTTTCTTGACTTTTAAAGAAGTTAAGATCATGTATACTTGAGATCCTTTTGGGATTTCATTGTGGTTGGTAGTACTCTCTTTTAATTCTTTTGAGTCAAAAGTTTTACCTATGTGTGATTCAAAAATAAAAGTCTTATCATGACAGTTTAGGAGAACATGGTTGGAAGATAACCAATCCATTCCAAGAACAATATCCAAATGAGACAAGGGTAGACATATAAGATTTACAAAAAATTTTCTATTCCCTATAGAAATATGACAATTTTTACATGTAAGTGAAGTGGTGACTGGAACATTGGTAGGAGTAGATACATTTAAGTCATATGGCAATAAAGAGACAGGTAACTTTAAATGTTTGACACATTCATGTGATATGAAAGAATGAGTAGCACCTAAATCATATAGTACATTAACAAGGTGACCATTTATGATGCATTTACCTTGGATTAGATCTTCAGATTGAACAACTTCAATACCATTCATCGTGAAGACTCTTCTGGTCGTGAAGACTCTTCTGGTTGTCTTTGGTCTTCCAAGTTTATTCTTTCCTCCATTGTTGCTTCCCCCATTTCCTTGCTCCTTAATTAATTCTTTGCATTCATTACGATAATGACCCAACTTCCCACAATTGAAGCAAGTTACAATCCTTGTGGTGCAGTTTCTTGACAGATGAGGTCCTCCACAGTGGAAACATTTGATAGGGTTGGTTATGCCTGAATTATTGGTAGGAGAGGAATGTCTTTGTCTTGAAGAATTCCATGAGGTATGAGATGGACGTTGGTAGGGTTTCTTATTATTAAAATCATTTCTTTTGTGCCTCAAAGGCCCTCCTTGCCTCCACTGAGTGTGCCTTGCTTTAATATCATCCTCATAAATCCTACAACAGTTTACAAGAGTAGGAAAGGAAGAAATCTCTAAAGAACCAACTGTCTTGTTTAATATCAGGTCTCAATCCATTTTTAAACTTGGACAACAGGAACGTTCATCAATTCTATCTTGAAAGTAAGGAAAACATTTGGACAACTCGTCAAACTTTACTGCACATTCTCCTACTCACATGGCTCCTTGACGAAGATTAAGGAATTCAACTTCTTTCCTCCTTCGAAGATCCTCTGGAAAATATTTTTCCAAAAACTTTTGTTTGAAGACTCCTAAGTAATTTGTCTCCCTTCATCCTCCAATTGATGTTTTGTAAATCTCCACCAGTTTTTAGCTTCTTCAACGAGCATAAATGTAGCAAATGTGACTCTATTTGCATCCGCACACGTCATTGCGATGAAAATTTTCTCAATTTCTGCTATCCATGATTGAGCACCTTCAGGATTAAATCCTCCTTTAAATTTTTGTGGACTATTCCTACGAAAGGTTTCTAATCCTTGATTTTCCATGGGTTCAACATTTTGTTTTCGATTCGTATTTTCCAAGACAATTGTCATTCTTTCCAATAATTCATTGCTAATGTTTGGTCCGTTATCCATCTTTTCCTGAAAGAATGAACAATTTCCTAAATTTTCTTTAGATTTTTTTTAACTATTGTAAAAAAATTATCCTTACTACAAGTATTAATTGTTCTTATTACTTACTTTTATTAGTCTACTTATCTTGCATTTCTCTTTTCTAAGATAAATGTAAGAACAAACAACTTGTACCTCTACTTATTAGTAGAGACTACAAACATGGAAAACACCATACCCAAGGTCTTGACAAAAGGAATTGCTCTAATACCACTGAATGTGACACCCCGACTACTATATTAGATAATTATTATTTGATAAAAAGATATGGAATTAAATTTTTTTTGTACCATAAGATTTTCCTTGAGAGAACATTAATAATAACATGACTTCATATTCATATTCATGTATATATATATATATATATATATATATATATATATATATATATTTTATATATTTATATTTTTATGTAATATATAAAAAATATATATATTTATAATATATTAAGAGTCCTACATCAGAATAGAAGATTATCTATATTTTTAATATCTCATAAAGATATTAATAGAAATTATCCATGAGTCAATCTTCAAAAGATCCACCAATAATATCCCAAACAACTATCATTGAACAGGTTCCTCTTCTGCTCATGCAACAGGTACATATGAAAGAAAAATATGAAAGGAGTGAGGTCTTTATAAGCCTTAAATATCAATCTTAATAAACTCAACAAACAATATATACACTAGGGGCCTAGAATTGGACCTACAACCACCGAACTTGATCTTGTTTTACCAGACATATGGATCCATATTCCACTTCTGATGATCCATTATGAACATCAAAAGTTACTTTGGAAAGTGATTAGGTAGTTGAGTATTTCTCATAAAACATTGGTACAATCATAATTATGTCTTTCTCAAGAATATTAGCCATTTATAGGCCCATAAAGAGATATACTCACTACCTAACATCGACGATGCCGAACAAGTATCGGATAGTCCCAAGTTTGGCATATGAATGTCCTAGTCTAGTGCGTTATTCTGAACTATCCAAATATTCACCTACTTGGTAAAACTTCCTTAGACCCCACCATGGTCCCCGCCTTTCATCCCGTAGTGTACCAAATTGTGATTTCCCAAATACAAACGCTCTGACACTAGTTTAATCTCAACTTATTGAAACCAGATTAATTGACATACTCTTGGATAATTTCAAAGGTTATAGAATGTGATGACTATCAAATCATGTCATTGTATAAACTATACACAAAGAATATAAAATAACAATAAAATGTACATGTAATTTTCTTCTACCTAAGTTCACTGAATAAAATAATATTTACTTTTACTTTATTTTTTTTTATTTTTATTATTATTATTTATTTTTAAATAATGATAAAATAAGAATCAAAGCAAGAACTTTAAATAGATAACTAGATAAGGATTAGAATGATATAAATAAATATAATAACAAAAATATAAATTAAACAAGACTAGTGCGTAATTGGAGATATATTAATTGAAATAAATAAACAGGACCAGTACATAATTGGAGATTAAATAAAATAAATAAATAGGACCAGTACATAACTGGAGATAAATTAAATTAAATAAATAAATATGACCAGTGCATAACTGGAGATAAATTAAATTTAAGAAATAAACAGGACCAATGCATAACTGGAGATAAATTAAATAAAATAAATAAAAAGGATCAGTGCATAACTAGAGATTAAATAAAATAAATAAATAGAACTAGTGGATAACTAAAAAATAAATAAAATAAATATAAGAGGATAATAAATGAAAATAAGTTAAATGAAAGAAAATAGAACAATATATGAGTCAAAATAAATAAAAGATTAATATAAAACCCATGAGTTTATCAAGATTAATATAAAAAGAGCTTAACCTCACTTCTCCTTTACCTGATTAGTTGGAGGGACACACTAGTAATACTTCTAGAAGACTAAGATCTCTTTCAAATCTTTTGCTCCAACTTTTTCTCTCTATTTCTTTCTCTCTTTCTCTCTCTTCCCTTCTTTCTTTCTCACTTAACTCACCTTTCCTTTAATTCTTTCTACATTTTTCTCTTTCATTCCATCCTTTTATAAGCAAACCATGTGGAATTTCATTAATGCAAAGATTCTCTTCATTAATGAAGAGATAAGCTTCATGCCTTCATTTTTTTCTCTTACGTAATCACCCTTTCCTCATTTCTTTTTCTCTTTCCTATCACATTCACACATACTTAGGTTCAAAGTGATAATTGCATGCATTAAATGCAATCTTATCATTTCTTATTCTCATGTTCCTATATTCTTGTCTTCTTCTTTTTACTTAATTTTTTTTTTCTTTCTTATCTCTTAGATTTAACAAGCGAAGATTCATTTATTATTATTATTTTTATTTTACTTATTCTTAATGTTTCTTAAAAACTACTTAATTTCTTTCTTAATGTTCAAACTATATCTAGATATAATACAAAACACTAATAAAAATGCAAGATTTTCTAACTCTTATATTTAGAGTAAAAATAAAGTAAATAATATAATTTATTAAAAGTAGGGATGTTACATCATGCATGTTGGACCACGAGCGGGCAGGTTCATGGAAGCATTGAAATCCCTAAGACCAGCTTGAGTATGTACCTTGTGTAGCTTAGTATGCTTTTCTTAATTTCATTTTGATGCTGCGATGTGAGACTTGGATCAGGAGATGATGTGCCATGAGCGGGTAGGTTTATGGATGGTGGTGAACACGTGATGATATGAGCGAGGAGGTTCATAACCTGATACTCTCGTGTGAGGATACGAGCGGGGAGGTTTGTATGTTCCGTGCTCACACTGGAGAGATGCTGCGAGCAGGGAGGTTCATAACTGGTGGATCATGTGTGTTGGACTACAGGCGGGGAGGTCCGTAGAGTTGGACTACGAGCGAGGAGGTACGTAGAGGCATGACTATGAGCGGGGAGGTTCGTAGAGGTTGGACCACGAGCAGGCAGGTTCGTGGGAGCATCATATATCCTGAGTCCATGGTCAATTATTTGTGTGACTTGTAGGTTGAAAAACCTTGGGGTAATAATGTCTTGGCCAGAAATTATCTAGAATAAAAAGTTGGTTGTATCTTGATTTTATTAACTTATATGTTAATTGTTTATGAGCTCACCCTATCTGCTTGTGTTTGATGATGATCTTGTATTGCGTTACACGGGAGCAAATGATGTTGTAGGTGGTACTAGTGAAGCCTAGAGCCAGAGCGGGGCTAGATTGGGGAAAAAGCTTTATCAAAGTTTTTATTGTGTATGGTTTTGAATAATTTTGTAAACATTTCTATTAAAAACTTTTATATATTGATTTGAGTTTTATACAGTATGGATTTTCGACCATGTTCCGATGAAATAAATGTTTTAATTTTCCTGCGTTTGGGAAAAGGCAGTATAATAAATGATGTTTAATTATTATTTCTATTTTATTTATTTGAATTCGTAATATTCAACCGGGATGTTACACTAGTCATGTAGGCATCTCTGCAATCACAAAAGAATCAAAATAACAATTTGTGTAATCTCGCAACAATATTCAAGGGTTCAAGAACTAAGGTTTATGGCATCAACAAATAATGCTTATAATTAATCTTTTTTGGGATGTACAAGATGTAGAGAAAATTGAGGGTTATGAATGGAAGGGTCGAGTTGAAAGAGAAGTGGGGGGAAGCAAGTTGACTTGGATCAGAGCGAGTCATCAGGTTGTTTCAAAATACTGTGGAGGCGATTTACATCTCTAGAAGTGCTTGATAGCCCTTGGATTTGAGCGACCAAAGCTTCCAAAGGTGTGTAACACCCCAATTTTGAGATGTCATGGAAGCTAGAAAGTGAACGCGCTTGCCGAAAAAAAAATTATCATTGAAAATGTACTAATAAAAAAACTTTTAATTTGATTTAAATTACATAGTTCAAAACATCACTGTGTCTAAAAATTCAAATAACACTTGCGAACAAAAAAAAATACATAATTTTTAGTATCTGATTTAAAACAACTAAATAACTTATAAAAACTCCCTAGTCCACCCCAGCCTCTCGTCAATCTACTCCATGCCAAGATTATCTGCAATATCATTTGCTCCCGTATAACACACACGTTATACGATCATCGCACATACACAAACAAACAATAGGGGTAAGCTAACCATAAACAATGATATTCATAAAAGCAATTCATAAATAATACATGTCCAATAATACTCAACATCACATTTAAGTAACACAGAAACATTATGATCACAATCCATCCTTGGTTTGAACACACAAACCCCAAATCCAAACAATCATACTAAACCAAACATAGCATCACATTCATAAAAAATCTTCAAACACAATAATCATAATCAAGCTTTGGTTTTTCGCCGCCTCTCACCCCAGAACAACATCTAGTTTCCTAAAATAGATGGTTCGATGTGTCCCACTATCATAGCCAGACTGTCTCCCTTATTCCTCAAGGACTTATGAGTAAAAATGTCGATCCATCGCACATTGGGCACTATACTCGCAACGAGCCGAAATAAAGTGAAACATTTTTCTCCTCTCCACTGCTTCACACAAGCGAGAGGGTACAACACTCGAACCAATCCTCTATCGCTGCTTCACATAGGAGAAAAGGACCCTTTTCCACTGCTTCACACAGGCGAAAGAGTCTTCACTAGGTTCCTAGGTATGGAAAACCTCACACAACACTTAATTCCACTAAGAGTTCTCAACAAGGTAAAACACTCTCAACATGCAACACATGAGGATTACATATTGCCAACCAAATACACACCATCATATCATGCATGGGAAATAAAGTTCCATAACAAAAATCCATCAACTTATCAAACAATACATTCAAGCAATGAACTCAACGAATGACATTCATTCAAACACAGACATAACATCACACTCAATTAAATATCCTCAAATCACCACTTAAACTCCATACCATGTGTCGCAATCGGAATCGCGACGGGAAGGCGAACCAAAAAAGAGGGGTTTAAAAAGATATTGGGAGTTGCCACCACAATTATTTTTGGAAAGCTATGGAAAACCATAAATAAAGAAAGTCTGCGAAAAACCAAAGTTTTGGGTTTGGGAGTCGGTTACGCATAGAAAAGGTGTTAGCACCCTACGTGCCCGCCCAAGGGCGGTACCTTTAATTAAAAATGCAAATTCGATGTGGTTTTCAAAATGTTAATTTTCCCTCAAAAGAAATAATAAGACAAAAAAAATGCTAAAAAGAAACAAAAATATTTTTTAAATTTTTTGGGCCCGACAAGGATTGACCTTGGTCCTACGTATTCTCATTAAGGATGAGAAATCAGGGTTACATAGTTCTTTAAAAGATATTTGAAAAACAATTGAGAAAAAGATTTGATTTTTTTTAGAGGTGAACCTAATAAGGATTGGCCTTGCTCCTACGTATCTCACGGTGGAGAATCAAGGATCACGTAGATCTTAAAAACGACATTTTTTGTTTGAAAATATTGATATTTTTATATTTTGAAAATTTTTTATTTTTTGGTATTTTTGAATTAGTTGAAAATATGTGTCATACGACGCGAGCGGTCGAACAGACACTAAAAAAGAAAGAAAACTATTTTTGGTAATTTTAGGAAATAAGTGTCACACGGTGCGAGCGACCGGACAGACACAATAAAATGAAAGAGATCATTTTTTATTTTTTTTCTATATTTGTAATTTTTATAATTTTTAAATATTATTTTAAAAAAATAATAATAAATAAATAATTAAAAAGATGAAATTTAATTAAGGAGGATAAAAGTGGAAAACAAAATATGGGATACATGGGTGATCAGTGGGGGTGCACAAAGTAAATACAACAAGCCCAAAAACACTAGAAAAAGATATTAGGGCGCATGAGTATCACATGTGGGAGGTGTATGGAGTAACAGGTGGGGTGCATGCGTAAATAAAGGGGTGTGCTAAGCAAATACAAAATGGAGGTGTAGGGATTAAAAACAGGGTGTACACGAAGAAAAGAAAGAAGGAAACACAACATAACATATGGGGGGTGGATGAGGTAAAAAGGGGATACGCGTGGTAATAGAGTTCAAGGCTTGCAGCCCCTTTTTCTTTTTCAGAAAGCCCTAACAGAAGCTAAAGCTTCTTCCCCTCTAGCATCTCTACTTCTCGACACCACCAACACAACTCCAGGCTTGGACATGCTTCTGCCTTTTAGCCGCCACCAACGACCTCCCCGGAGGCTTCACCGGCGATGTTGTCACCCTTCACTCCCCTCTCACGCGATCTCCGTCAGCCACGCGATCTCCATTCTGTCAGCCAAAGTCGTCGCCGGCAACGTCGTTCACCACCGGAGTCGTCACCGTCGACGCCGAAAGCCAACCTTTCTCTCCTTCTCTCTCGCGAGATCGACGCCCGCCCTAGGAGCCGCTAGAGTGCGTCTGCTCCTCACTCAGAAGCCAAGAACTGCCATACCCGTGGCCACTGCATCGCATCACTGCCGTCGGAGACATCACCGGCGACATCCTGTTCTTAGGGGCGCCGTCGTCGAGAACCCAGGAATGCTCGGCCTTTGCTTTCTCTTCGCATATCATCTCGAACAGCCTCTGTGCGACACCCAAGGTCGCTGCCGTTAGTACGTCTTCCGTTTAAAGCTCCGAATCGCCGGCGAAATTTGGTGTTTATGTGTATTTGTGCAGGCGAAATGTGCAGGCGAAGGTGATGATGCTCGTATGTGATCGTATGGGGTGGGCTGTTTTGGGTGAGTGGAGTGGAGAAAAACCGAGAACGAAAATGGCAGCTACGTGTAGGTGTGTTCCATAAAACATAACTGTTTATGGTGTTCTGTGTGTTTGGATTCTGGTTTGGTAGTATGGTGATGGTGAGGGTCGAAGGGTTCAATCGAGGGTGATAACGGAGGATTCAAACAATGATAATGTAGTAATGTATGTAGATTCAATGAGCCAAATAAATGACACGCAAAATTCAATATACACAACTACATTTTATTCATTCTCAAGCACAACACAACAACATCAGTTTCATCTCAAACACTCAAGTATTCAGATGGAAAACTTACCTCTTGCAGCCCTATTGTCAAACGAAAGTTCCCTGATCAAATAGCTCCCCTCTGTTGTTCTTACGCTCTACAATGCAATCTATTCCAACCCCCTCAGCATATGAATCTCCCCTTTTTATTATGTAACTATCTGCACCTTCCAATCTCAAAATTTGGGATAAGGCTGAGAGCAGATGTTGCTTCCTGCTCCTTCAGCCATCATGACATGGCTATATGTCATTCCCAATACAAAACCATGATAGCATAGCAGGCATGGGTCTGATAACAGAGAGACCTTACGTTCTCTTTCTTTCCCTTTTTTCTTTTCTTTTTTTTTTTTTACTTTTTTTTTTTTTTTTTTTTTTTTTTTTTTTTTTTTTTTTTTTTTTTTTTTATTAAACTAGAATGAGAGACGTAAAATAAAAATGGAGTTGTAATAATAGAAAGGAAAATAAAATAATAAGCCCAAATAAATAAATAAAACTAAACTAAACTAAATTAAAAATAAAATAAAATAAAATAAACATAGATATTTATTTTTTTCTCAAACCAAAACATATTCTTTTCTTTTCTTTTATTATTTATTTATTTATTTATTCTTCTCAATTAAACTTTAATTAATTAATTTTTTTGTTATTTTTATCATTGTTATCCGGGCGAAATTAGGTGTTGACACCATGCAACCCATACAAACCAAGAAAAACCACCAATCACATAACCCATTTATTCATGTCACTCTCCCACTGTGAATCACCACCTTTCACACCTTCATGCCTCAACATTCTCACTTACATCTCTCTCTTGGAAAATAACTAATTCTTATAATTTTTATCCAGTCCAACTTAACAACACATTATGCAAACGATTTGGGATTTTAGAAATAAAACTGCAACTTGTGTAAAAATAAAAAAAAATATTTATATTCAAATTAAAGATGATTGAATCAAGAATCAAATGCAACAATAACAAACTTAATTGAATAACTATAGAGAAAATTATGCACCAAACAAGCAACAAAGGTCAATGTTGTTAACAACCAAACTACAAGGACCTTGCGATAAAAACTGCTCTTACTATAGAGCTCCGATTCAAGATCCGACCAGTTAAAGTAAAGAACTATGCGTTAAGGATCAGTTGTTAAAATTTCAGCTCGATCCAACGGTTAACGAAGTAGGAACCTTCATTTTACAAAAGGTATGTAGTGTAGTCAAATGGGTAGCGCCACACCATATGCTTCTTTGTTGTGAAATTTTGACTTGTTCCACTGCACAATTTGGTATCTTATACTTTTATCTTCTCAAACTCATTTCAAAGTGGTTTATAGATGATACAAAACTGAACAATTACAACGATCAATATCTCTTATTCCAATTGTATTTTAAACTGCCTAAAATTCTCTAACCCATAGATACCCAAACATGAAATTCATCCCCATTCAATGCAATCATCAATCAAACATACTCAACACATTCCAGAACAAAAATAAGTACACTTTATTTCAAAAAAATGAAGGATTTCTAGTTTCCCTTACACATGCATGTTTTTACCGTTTCATCCATCAAACAAACAATAAGAAAAACAAGAGAAGAAAGCAAGGTTGGCTTCCCCTACCTTGTGTAGAAGGCCCTTCAAAATTTACGTCGCTCCCGCAGCCTCACCTTCACGGTTCCTTGCCTTGCCACTTTCTTTCCTCCCTTTCTAACCCCTAAACCCTAAACTATTCTATCTCTTCCCTTAAAACCCTACCTTTTAATCTATAATTCTTTTCATCCTAATCTTTTTTGTTAACATTCTATAATTAAAATTTTATTATTTTTTTTCTTAACCACTGTATTATTTATATATAATAATTCAAAAATATAGGAAAGATAAAAGATAGTAATCTGCGTGACAATCTCAACAACCACACACACACATACACACACACACACACACACATATATATATATATATATATATATATATATATATATATATATATATGTTATAAATGGAAAGAAAAAAATTAAGCACTACACAGTCACCAAACTTAATCTAAAGGAAGATGCAAAGGAATAACAACCAATATTTTCCATCAACCAGGTTCAAACTAGTGACTTTACACATGTAGCATACACCATAACCATTAAGCTATATGCTTATCCGTGAATATTTTGCGAGCTTATAAGTCTATAAGCACTCGTGTTCAACAAATCATAATTAGATTAAATACTTAAATTAAATAAACAACATCTTAACTCACAAATTAAATAAAATAATTAAATTAAAATAAATCCACAAACTTAATCAAACCATTAATTTTTCTATGTGTTTACCTTTATTCTAATTTTTTCTCAGGTCTTACACCATGCAGTGTAGTTACTTGCTTTTCGACTCGTTCACTCGTTTGTTCTTACCGACTCAGTGAAAACATAAAACAGTGATTCGTTCCCGAAGCTCCTCTTCGTTTTTCTGTCATCCTAAGAGTGTAATGTAGCACATGAATGTATTTGTGATACCACTTAATCCTAAATAAAATTTCTACTTAAATTTATAAGAAGATAATTCTTATATAATTTATTTCGGCTAAAATATATTTCATTAACTTTTGTAGTTAATAAAGAACATTTTACACAAAAATATTGTTGTGAATAAAGAAAATAGAGTTTGAGATTAATCTCCCTTGTATATAAACCACACGTAGGGTAATCTATTTATAATAAAGAGATGTACAATTAAAAAAAGTAACAGAAAATAAATAGAGTAAATGGAAGATATTGTTTGATATTGTGATTAACAATATCTAACAATATCTTAATAATATCAAACAATATCTAAACAATATCTAACACTCCCCCTCAAGTTGGAGCATACAAATCGTATGTGCCAATCTTGTTACAAATAATATCAATTCTAGGCCCCCGTAAAGACTTAGTAAAAATATCTGCTAATTGATCACTTGAGTTAACAAACTCAGTTTTGATGTCTCCAGACATGATCTTTTCCCGAATGAAATGACAATCAATCTCAATGTGTATGATCCTCTCATGAAAGACAGGATTATAGCTAATATGAAGAGCAACCTGATTGTCACACACAAGTGTCATTTGAGTGACATCTGCAAATTGTAATTCTATAAGCAATTGCTTAAGCCAAACAAGTGTACAAGAAGTTGAGGCCATAACTCTATATTCTACTTCTACACTGGATCTTGCCATAACACTCTGTTTCTTACTTTTCCATGAGATCAAATTACCATCAATTGAGACACGATACTCAAATGTAGATCTTCTATTAGAAGGAGATCCTGTCTAATCAGCATCTGAATAACAAACAAATCTTGTATGATTATTAGAACCATATAAAAATCCTTTTCCAAGAGATCCTTTAATATAGTTGAGGATACAAATGATTGCATTCCAATGATCTTCACATGGGGAATTAAGAAATTGACTTACCACATTGGCTACAAAGGAAATGTCAGGACGAGTAACTATTAGACAATTCAATTTCCCAACCAAGCTTCTATATTGCTTAGGATCAGATATAGGCTCCCCCTGATTTGGTAGAAGTTTAGTATTGGGATCCATGGGTGTATCAACAGACTTTGAACTCACCAACCCAGTCTCCTCCAACATATCCATGGCATACTTCCTCTGAGATATAACAATACCATTATTGGACTGTGCCACCTCAATACCCAAGAAATATATGAGTTTTTCAAGATCTTTGGTCTGAAAATGGTGACAGAGATGTTGTTTCAATTGAGAGATGCCATGGTTGTTACTCCTTGTAAGAACGATATCATTAACATATACTATCAAGTAAACACATCCAGCACTCGAGTGTTGATAAAAGACAGAATGATCTGCTTCACACCGAGTCATACCAAATTGTTGAACAACATTGCTAAACTTTCCAAATCAGACCCTAGGAGATTGTTTTAGGCCATATAGGGATTTGTGAAGATGACATACCATCCCAAAAGACTCCCCTTGAGCAACAAACCTAGGAGGTTGCTCCATATAGATTTCTTCTTGTCAATATTCTGACCTAGCTTACCACAATGTTCACACTTAGGACGCCTTTTTCCTTGTTTGCGAGGGTGAGTACGGTCATCACGGTGAAATGCCAATGTAGAAGAATCATCAACAAAAGCATATGTATCAGTGTTGGGGTTTTTTAGTACACGCAAAAAGAGTATAGCAGGTCGAAGTCAAGTTGGGGACAACCGAGAAACCCAAAATCTGATTAAGAATATGTGAATATTTATCAACAAGTTTGTGTAATGCTTCATTTGAATAAGTAATATTCAATATTACGTTTTTAGGGTTGAATGTTGTTCATCATTCTTTGATATATAGGAGTGTTTATATGAAAATGGTATTTCTTTAATTGCATGTTATCAGAAGCAGGAGGATTACTATGATGACTACTTTCTTCAATCTTTTCAGAAAGAAAGGATCTTCCTAGTACAATCAGCTGACCATAATTGATTTAGGTATACTTTAATATATTTATTCCATTGAACTATTCCAAGATTTGGTCCTCGTTGGTGTTTCCATAAACCACAAAAACATAATAATCCAGTTTTATAGTTACCCATTTCTTTTATTAGTTCAAACTTCATTTTTGAAAAGGGTTTGGGTAGGTGTGACTCTTACGGTAGTCTAGGATTGTATGCTTATACTCATAAGCATGACACCAATTTTTTGTATTCTTTGGTTTTACAATATGATTATACAAAAAATTGATATGATCAAAATGTTATGTGTTTTAATCAAGTTACAATAAATATATATATATATATATATATATATATATATATATATATATATATATATATATATATATATATATATATATATGCTACATGTTTCAAAATTCCAGAATGTCAATATCTACATATATAAGGAATTGCGAAGTGCCATTAAAGATTTTAGTCGTCTAAACTTCTTAGGGCAGGGAGGTTTTGGAGCCGTCTTTAAGGTAATTACAGTAGTATAGTATCAATCAAGAATTTATGAAGATTTCTTAGACCCACTAAGGCAACTAATAAACTTATGCACTTAACTTCTATAACTTATGGAGAAACTCAATGCATTTTTTTCATGCTTTCATCTTCTATAAGTACTTATGTAGAAGTTTATCATGAATTTAAATAAGAAAAATGTTACTGATAAATTTCTCCATGGTTCAGGTAAAGTTGAGAAATGGTTCTCTGGTAGCTATAAAGGTTTTATTACCTGCATCATATACACTAGGAGTCCGGGAATATTTGAAAGAAATCGAGGTGATCTCTAGTATAGAGCATGAGAATCTAATTAAGTTGCATGGATGTTGTGTGGAAGACGACCACAAAATTTTGGTATATGGCTATCTCGAGAGTAAGAGCCTAGCACAAACACTTAATGGTAATTGAGTTCATGTCATGTGTTAAGAGAATGAATTGTTAAAACAACTATCTTAATTATGAACTAATCCATTTGAGTTTACAGGTGCAGGCCACAGTAACATCCAATTTAGTTGGCCCACAAGAAGAAACATTTGTGTAGGTGTTGCAAGGGGCCTTGTGTTCCTTCATGAAGAGGCTTAGCCCCACTTTATCCATAGAAAGATACAAGCAACTAAAAGTACTACTTAGCAAAGATCTGCGGCAAAAAATTTCACATTTTGGGCTTGCAAAGCTTATCCCACCCATTTTGTTTTCAATTAGCTCATGTTGTGAAATTTCAGAATTTTCAGGTTTATTAGTTCTTCTAATTTGATTTTGTAGTGGTTATGTGGCACCAGAACGTGGAGTCCGAAATAAAGTGACAACAAAATCAGACGTTTATAGCTTTGGAGCTCTATTATTAGAAATTGTTAGTGGGAGGCTTAACCGAATAGGACATTTGTCTGTTGAAGAACACAATCTTCTCATAAGGGAAAGCACTAACACCTTCCTTTATGAAAATATGGATCCTTCTCTCACATATCTTTGAATTTGAATTGAAAATGGAATTGGGGTTAGTGGTACTAATAGAATATTAATGTTCATCACCATTAAGTGGATGGAAACTCAAAAGTGAAAGTGTCTTAGAGGCTTGGAATTTGTATGAGGCTGGAGAGACAGAAAAGTTGGTGGATGCTTCTCTAAATGGAGACTTCAATGTTAAGGAGGCCATCAGATTTTTTAAGATTGCTCTTCCTTTGCATGCAGGATTATCCTCAGCTATGACCCTCAATGTTCATTGTGCTTCAAATGCTTATAGGCGAAAAGGATGTGAATAAGAAGAATATAAGAAAACAAAACACAACATTTGACTATGTGGAGAGGTCGTAAGTGCTTGCAAACGAAAGGGCAAGTATGAAGAAAATGGTAAAATTTTGTTAGCTGAAGAGTTTAGGGTTTCTTTTGCTACCGTACCTTCAGTGCAATATGTGATCTAAGTAATTAATTTGATTGTTACTAGGTAGCCTTGATTCACTCTCCTTATTCTGAAGCAGCCAATCTTTATTGCCATCTTTTGCTACAAAGCAGCATTAAGCCTGTATCATAGTTTAGCTTCTTCAACATACCTTGGATTTCTCCTTGAAGTTGAGCCAAAACAAAGATTTTTGGTACTCATTAAGTTTGGTGCACAATTTATATGACATATTATTGATTTTAATGTACAAGGATACATTGGGTTTGTGAAAGTGATGGGAAATAGAGTCACATACCATATGTGACTATAAAATGGAATTATCAGCAATTATTTTTATTGTGAACAAACTTATCTTTGAAGGAATTTAACTCCAAAATGCTATGAACAAACATAATTTTGTGATTAAATATTCAAGACTATATTCTTACGAAATTGTTTTCCATGTAATCAAATTTAAATTATTAATAAAATTCAATTTGTTGACTTGAACCTAATCCTAATTTCAAAATTGTTTTTTAAAAATTCTCAAACTCTAAACCAATTATTGGCATATGTTTCGGTAAAAGAAAGGTTAAACACTTTTTTTACTTTCAACAAATATTTGAGAATGCTTTTGAAACTAATTAGCACAAAAAAATGCTCCTTTTGCAAGAGGGAGCTCGTTTGTTTTAATAGAGAGAAAGTTAGTTTTACATTTGGATATTTTTCCTTTAAATAAACGAGTTTTATCTCATCTATCTTAGTGAGAGTGATTCTCCTAAGTTCTTCAGTGATTCAAGAAACCATGAGTTTAATCAAAGGTCCTTTATCCCTTTGTGTGTTTCAACTCTTAGGCCTATCTTCCATTCTTGGAAGTGTTATGTCTATCAATTTCCGTTCCATCTTCTTTTATGTTTCCATTTTCTCGTTTTAAATAATTTATCAAATTTCTTGCTTGTTAGCATTCCAACAATGATAAATCAGTCAAACGAATCGAACGCTGTGCATTCACACCATTTGGTATTCACAGCCTGACCATCTGGATTTGGAATAGGAAAGGAAGTTTATTATACAAAGTGTTTAACCGAAGGCCATCCATGTTTAGTTGCATTCGATTACGGAAGCGAAAACAATGTTGTGAACCAAAGTTTGGTGGAGAAACTCCAGTTACCAGCAACCTTTCATCTGGATCAAGCATGGATCAAATTCAGTGCATGACAATGTGTGAAAGAAGTATTATGTGATATTGCTCCCATGGACTCTTGTCATCTTCTTTTGGGATGGGCATGACTTCATTTTAAAACACTCCATCTTGATGAATGTTCCCTTTATTTGAGGCATGAGAGACATCAGAAGAAGTAGAAGTTTATGACACCAAGACAAGTCAGTAAGGATCAACGTAGGCTGAAGGAGAAAACAGAAAAACAAAATAATAGAAAACGAAAAATATCCAAAAATTTATTAGATATAAAATGACCAAGTTAAAATCGGTAATTTAAGTGTGTTTTTAAATTGAATTTGTAAGTATGTTTTTTTCTAATAATATTTTAGCAAGAAACTCCACAAAATATTTTTATGATAATTTTTTAAAAGTATATAATTATTGTTAAAGGTCTAACATTGTTATTTTAGTCTTTATATATTTTTAAATATAACTTTATCCAACTTTAAATTTTAAATATGTTGATATATTTTATATTTCACATTTTAATAAAATAATTTTTTTTAATAATACCTTACATAAATATATTAATATATTTATGTATTATTATTATTATTACTTTACTAGTTTCAATTTTATAAATTTTTGTTTGACAAATATAATAAAATAAGTTGTGTATATTTCTCCAATTTTAAGTTTTTTTCTTTTTTGTTTTACAACCAAGACCAATTACTCCTGTAACACCCAATTTAATTAATAACGTTAATTAATGGAAATGTCACACATAATAATATAGTAGCGCAGTCCTGAAGTTTAACACTACTCCTTACAATATCCAGAAATGCTAAAAGAAACCAAGGCACACCACAATGCCAGATACAAACAAGATACAAGAACTTGACATTAGTTATTAGAGTACTAAAGGACAAAATGGTACATGGGCCATAGCCCTACGAGAAGGTCCAAAATAGTAGAGTCCAGCCCAGGTCGACTACGCAGCGGAACCATCACCTCCCTGTTGACCACGGGTGTTCCTCGCATCTGTTCACATCAATAAATTGATGTTCATCACAACAGAGAGAACCACACATACAAGACATACAACAAATAACATAAGGGTAAGCTAGAGCAAAAAAAAAGTTTATCATGCAGTTACATACAATTTCATAGTTCAAGATACATATGTCAACCCATCATGTTAAGACTTGCAAACAATACACTAAGACTCAAACACGACTCATCCGGATACATATAATTTAGTTGGATTCAGCGAATGCTTGCACTTGTGGTGGATTTCCCTGCTCTACCAAGCTGCGCACCCCCGAGCTAAGTGTTACAATGTCTCAACCCCCTACACAAGGTTAGCCCTTAATGGGTTTCAGACCTCCTCCTACTCTCACCACAGGAGTCAGTCTGCTCTATGTGAGACTAATTGGCTCCTTAGAGCGTCAGGATGCAACCTTACCTTGAATCCTTACTAAATTATATAGATGGGGCACCACCATGAATTCCCACTAACAGGGGTCATGAAATTACGTCCTGACCATTGAGGCACCACCATGAGGTCTCACCTAGAGGCTCATGGAATTACGCCCTAACCACATACAACTCATGTTTCCAATAACCAATATATAATCCTTCACCATGCCATAACCATGTCACATTAATAACCAACCATCCCATTTGTTTCACATGCCAAGATCATACCAACGCACCCAATAAATTCATACCCTCAGATATTTCATGCATAATCACATGCCTCATACTTTAAATAAAGCAAACCAACCAATCAAACAACCAATAAAAACCATGTGAGGAAAAATAGTGTGACCTGCAGCACATCTCGCTCAAGCCAAAAGCCCTCGCTCTGGCGAGAGGGGTGCTCTCGCTTAAGCTGTAGACTCTTGCTTAGGCGAGATAGCGACAGAGGCCATGGGAGATTTTGCGAACGCTCGCTTAGGCGAGCCCTCCTCGCTTGAGCGAGGCCACTCCTCACCTAAAGGTGAGGTTGCTCGCCTGGGCTAAGACTGGAGCAACATACCAAGGCTCTCACGCGTTCTCGCTTAGGCGAGCGTCTCTCGCCTGAGCGAGAGTCCGAGTGTGAACCTAGCCTGCTTCTACAAGTCGCGCTTAGGTGAGACAGGCTCGCTTGGGCGAGAGTATCAGATCTCGCCACTGTTCTCCTTGCAACAGCCACTTTTTCATATCCAAATAACAACACAAGGCATCTCATATATTCACAGCAATGTATAGTCTATACAAACCCCAAGTAGATTCCAAAACAGGACAAAATAGACTACAACTCATAACCCTAGCTTCCCTTACTTGTAAAGAGCTAGTAGAAACTTCGATACGGAACAACGAGCACCACAGTCCTACAGACAAACCAAATAGCTGAAAACAAACGGTGGAACAGAACAGAAACAAGGTTACCACGAAACCCTAACTGGGATTACGAAAGTGTAATTGGAGAAGAACTAATATGAGTTGAGGAGTAACTTACGTGACTCAGAGAATGAGACTGAACTAGCTCGAAGGTGGCGGAGATCCAAACCCTAGCATAGGTTCTGTGGAGAAGAAAGGAGAGTGTGAGGGAACTGTTTCTTTGCAAGAATGGCAGAAGTGAGTGGGGTTTGACTGCCTTAGGAGCCTTGTGCACCCTATGGGCCAGCCCTTAAGCCCATTACATTTGAGGCATCCCTTGAATATTAGGACTGACATAAGAGGGCCTTACAACTCCTATATAGCACATGTTTCGGTATAAACTATATAAAAAAAATTTAAGAACAATCAATCAAAATTAATTATTCCCAATTGTAAGAATAAGAAACGCATATATTTTGTTATGACACTACTATAAGAAATGCTCTATTCATTTTGCATGGTCTAGGTTCTGGTAGTGAAGAAACAAACCATGTTTTGCTTAGAAATAGAAGAAAAAAGTTCTCAACAAATTTATCCTTTTATGTTTCTTTGTTGGATCAAGAAATTGCATTAGTTTCTAATAAATGACATCAATATAATTCACAATATTTGTACTGTAATAATTTCTTAATTGATTATCAACTGGAATTGTATTTACCATGCCTTGAAGTCTACGACCAACCTTCCAAATCCTACTATATATCCAAAATAATATTGGGTGTTAGGAATAAGAACAATTGAGTTATTCTTATGATAACAGTGACAATAAGGAAGATCTTCCATCTTCTCCACTGTTCATCTTCTGTCACAATTAATGAAAAACATAACATGAGAATATGAACACTTTCTTTTATACAACTTAATGTGATTTTTCCAACATGGTTTTAACAAGATGGTATTTAATGTTCAATGAATTTTTGGCAACTTATCCTGCTGTTGTTCAAATTTAAAGTCCTTTCTTGTAATTACAACCCATGTAACATTTCAAATACCAGAAAAAGAAATGCAAAACTTTGACAAATGCAATTTCAAACTTTAACAGATTTCATTAAATTTGATATTACAAAATAATCTTCCAAACACCTAAAGTGAAATCCAACAACTTTAAACAACTAATCTTTCTCTACAATATCAATCTTCATCAACATCATGTATACTAAAATCAGATTAACTATAGCCTATAGGCACACCAATCCAATTAACAAGTTGACGCACTTTCTCCATCCCTTAACTTCTTTTTTCTAGAATATAAATCTTCCGCCTTTGCCTCAGAATAGTTGCATCCTTTTCGTCATCACCATCTTCAATGCACCATTTAAAGAAATTGCACCCATAAGAAACTTCACTTTCACACTGTTTTTCAAAAAATAACACAACAAAAAATTACTTTACTATGCAACTACATGCAAACACAAACATAAACTTATCTAAACAAAACACCATATGACTGACCTTGAAATTAGAGCATCCCCTAAACTGTCTCCCACCATTCTTGATGGTTCTAGCCATTCTCAACACAGTTGCCACTCCGCAATTGCATGTGGGTGCTTCACCCAAGCCTCTATAGCCACCACTATTACAGGACAACCTCTGATTTCGCATCACCCATGAATTGTGAGAGCAAGAAGAAGATGATTGACCCCTTGACATTTCTTCAACGTCTACAAAAACCAGAAGAAGAGAAAAGCATAAATTAGGGAACTCTCCACAAAATAGGGCACTTTATTTTTCATCACAAAAAAGAGGGATTTCAAGTCATTTTATCTTAATCACATTTCTGTCACGTATCTGCTGCACAGTGCTACCTCAACAGAAGCCAAACGACGTTAAGGAGTATTTAACAGAAGGTACTAAAATAAACCCGTTTAAAAATATTGGGTACTAAATTTAACATTCCTAAAATTCGGATACCAAATTGAACATTTCGAAAAAGTTGGAGTATCAAATTAATAATTATACCATTTTTAAAATCCAAAAATTTATTAGATATAAAATGACTAAGTTAAACTTGCTTTAGTGGCACAATCTCTTTCCCTTTTTTTTTTCAATTTTACGTCAACAGCTTTGTAAAGTAACAAAAGAAAAATCAAAATAGGAATAATTAATGGAAGGCAAGACAAAAATATGACTACTAAAACTTTTCATATTTCATGCTAATTTTTATGCGTAAGTTTTACAAAAGATTAAGTGTTTTATGCAATTTTTTCTACAAATTTTGATTAATAGATTTTTTTAATGGGTAATTAGTTACTGTGAATTTAAAAAGTAGCAAAAGTTTCTTGCAAAATTTCATATAAAAAAATGTACAACAAATTTCCATACAAAAAAAATCATAGTAATTTTTCTTACGTAAAAGTCAATTTAAAAAGCAATAAGTACTTTTTTTTCTCCTACAAATTTATACCTCGTGAGTAATTTTCTTACATATTTTAAATTCGTAAAGATTTTTTTTTTAATTCTCAATTAATTATTTTAACTATGTTTTTAAATTGAATTTGTAAGTATGTTTTTTTTCTATTAATGTTTTTGCAAGAAACACCACAAAATATTTTATGATAACTTTTTAAAAGTATATAATTATTGTTAAAGGTCTAACATTGTTATTTCAGTCTTTATATTTTTTTAAATATAATTTTACCCAATTTTAAATTTTAAATATGTTGATATATTTTACATTTAACATTTTAATAAAATAAACTTATTTTAATAATACCTTACATAAATATATTAATATATTTATGTATGACATAAACATATTAATATATTTATGTATTATTATTATTATTACTTTACTAGGTTCAATTTTATAAATTTTTGTTTGACAAATATATTAAAATAAGAAGTTGTGTATATTTCTCTAATTTCAAGTTTTTTTGTTTTTTTTTTTTACAGCCAGGACCAATTACTCCTATATAACACATGTTTCGGTATAAACTCGATAGTGAAGATAATTTAGACACACGTTTCAATTAGTATATAAAACAATTTTAAGAACAATCAATCAAAATTAATTATTCCCAGTTGTAAGAAAAATAAAAGCATATATTTTGTTATGACACTGCTATAAGCCATGCTCTATTCATTTTGCATGGTCTAGATTCTGGTAGTGAAGAAACAGACCATGTTTTGCTTAGAAACAGAAGAAAAAAGTTCTCAACAAATTTATCCTTTTATGTTTCTTTGTTCAATCAAGAGATTGCATGAGTTTCTAATAAGTGACATCAATATAATTCACAATATTTATACTTTAATAATTTCTTAATTGATTATCAACTGGAATTGTATTTACCATACCTTGAATTCTAAGAACGACCTTCCAAATCCTACCAAAAAAAATGTAGGGTTTTAGGAATAAGAACAATTGAGTCATTTTTGCGATAACAGTGACAATAAGGAAGATCTTCCATCTTCTTCTCCGTTGTTCATCCCCTGCCACAATTAATGAAATCATAACATGAGAATATGAACACTTTCTTTTATACAACTTAATGTGATTTTTCCAACATGGATTTAACAAAATGGTATTTAATTTTGTGTTGGTTGGTGTAAATAATAATAACGCAAAGGGTCACCAAGAAATGAGCATAAGAAAACAATTGTTCATGCTAATGGCATGAGGAGAGTTAGAGATTAAAACAGACAAAGATATGTTTGAGGGTTTGATTAGTCTCCTCTACTGTTCCTGATATTTATATAAATGATAAAGGAGATACAAGGAAGTTGAAATATTAAAGGCTACAACAAGGTGCTAGGTTAGAGGTTATCCAACACTCAACCTCCTAGCTTACACATCATGATTGCCTAGATATACTAATTACTTCTACACTCCCCCTCAAGCTGGAGCATACAAATTGTATGTACCCAGCTTGGAACAAATAAACTCAATCTGAGGTCTCCTTAATGACTTGGTCAACATATCTGCTATTTGGTCATTCGATCCCACAAACTCAATACATATTTCTTTTGCCAACAACTTTTCACGAACAAAATGACAGTCTATTTCTATAAGTTTTGTTCTCTCGTGAAACACTGGATTTGAAGCAATGTGGAGAGCAGCTTGATTATCGCAATACATCTTCATAGTCTGGATGTCACAAAAATTAAGTTCTTGAAGAAATTGCTTCACCCATATAAGTTCACATGTTAGTGATGTCATGGCTCTATATTCAGCTTCAGTTGTCGATCTAGCCACTACACTCTGCTTCTTACTTTTCCATGAAATAATATTACCTCCAAGGAATACACAGTATCCAGTAGTAGATCATCTATCCATAGGAGATCCTGCCCAATCCGCATCACAATATCCGGAGACATGAAAGCTTCCTCTATCTTCATATAACAACCCTTGCCCAGGAGCCTTTTTTAGGTACCTTAGAATGCAGATGATAGAATTTCAATGGCCAACACATGGAGACTGCATAAACTGACTAACCACTCCAACTGCAAAGGATAGATCTGGCCTTGTAATGGTGAGGTAAATTAGTTTTTCGACCAGCCTCATGTATCTTTCAGGGTCAGAGAATAATTCACCTTCTTCAGTTGTTAACTTTTGATTTGGGTCTATAGGACTCTCTACTAGTTTACAATCAATCATACCAGTGTCTTGTAGGATATCAAGAGCATACTTCCTTTGAGAGATTACAATGCCATGTTTAGACTGTGTCACTTCAATGCCCAAGAAGTATTTGAGGCTTCCCAAATCCTTGGTTTGAAAATGCCTACACAAGTGCTCCTTTAATTGAGATATGCCAACAATATCATTTCCTTAATGACTATATCATCAACATATACTATTAGGTAGATACATTTCCCAAGAGAAGTATGTGAGTAAAAGACTGAGTGATCTGCCTCACTGCGTCTTAACCCAAAACTTTGAACAATGGAGCTGAATTTTCCAAACCAGGCACGTGGTGATTGTTTGAAGCCGTTTAAAGAGCGATGCAATTTACATACCATACCAGACTCCCCCTGAGCAACAAATCCAGGAGGTTGCTCCATGTAGACTTCCTCCTCAAGATCACCATGAAGGAAAGCATTCTTGATATCCAATTGATGAAGTGGCCAACGACGAATGGCGACCATTGCAAAGAAGAGTCGAATAGCAGTCATATGAGATAGGACTCGGGTTGACGTTGATTAGGACTCGAGTTGACAGAGACATCTAAGATATGGGACTCAACCACAGGAAGAGGGAGGACTTGTTGTATGACATGGGTGTCTTGAATAGAGGAAGAGAAATAAGGGGTTTGTTCAAAGAATGTGACATTGGCAGACATGTAGTATTTATTGGTTTCAGGAGAGTAACACCGATACCCTTTTTTAAGACGGGAATAGCCCAAGAAGACACATTTGAGAGCACGAGCAAAAAGCTTATCTAGACCTGGAGACAGGTCGTGAACAAAACATACACAACCAAAAACCCGAGGAGGAATGTGAAAAAGAGGGTTATCTGGAAACAAGATGGAGACAGGGACTTTATGATTAAGAGAGGAGGAGGGCATCCGGTTAATAAGAAAACATGCAGTTAAAAGGGCATCTCCCCAATTATGGACAGGAATATGAGCACCAAGCAAAAGTGTACGAGCAGTTTCAACCAAGTGTCGATTTTTTCATTTTGCTATACCGTTTTGCTGGGGTGTATGTGGACAAGTGGATTGATGCAAGATACCATGTGAACTTAAAACTGCAGACAAAGTAGATGAGAAGTACTCTTTAACATTGTCACTTCTTAAGATTTTGATTACTCGATCGAATTGATTCTTGATTTCGTGTAAAAAAGATGTGGAGATGGATAACAATTCAGAACGATCTTTCATAAGATAAACCCAAGTACATCGTGAAAATTCATCAATGAAAGTAACAAAATACCTAAAACCAAAAGACGAAACACGACTAGGTCCCCAAATATCGGAATGAAGGTTACAAAAGATTTGTCTCTGCCAGCTTCATATCCTTCTCCAATCTGTCTCCCCAAACCACGCTCCTGTATAACAAAAGATTTGTGATCAAAGGTTACTGAACAGTTGAACAATTTGGTTAACTAGCTTAAGGAAATTAAATTGAAGGGACAATTAGGGACAAAAAGGACAGATTTTAGAGTTAGGGATGGAGACAGGATGACTCGACCGACTCCCTTTGAGGAAGTTTTAGAGCCATTTGCAAGGATTATAAAATGAGGTTTGTCTTGAAATGAAATGGTTGAGAACAAAGAGGTATTACCAGAGACCTGGTCAGAAGCACCGGAATCAATTACCCATGAATTGTGACTTTCAATAGATTGAGAAATGCAAGCTGTTGAAGTACTCAGAGCTTGAGATGATTGTGTCAGGTTGTTGGACTTGAGACGTAGGTACTCTTGATACTCGTCCTCAGTGAACTTGGACTCAGTAGTGTCAGCCTGAGAGACATTAGCAGTCTTAGAAGGAAAACCATGTAAGGAGTAACAGTTTTCCTGAGTGTGACCCATCCTCTTGCAATACATGCATTGAGGACGCCCGCGGCCTCCACGTCCACCTCCTCTAGGTCAACGTCCTCCTCTTCCTCGAGTTGCGGCTATAACAGATGATTCTACTCGAGCATGAGACTCTAGAATTTCAAGTGTTGGGACTTTCAGGACACGAATCATGCGTTGGATCAGGGTGTCCATGGAAGGGACCTCATGAGAGGTCAGAAGTTGATCTCTGATGTGATTGAAGTCTGGATGAATGGCACGAAGAATCATCACCATATAGTATTTGTCCAGCTTCTTCATTTCATCTGAAGCGTCGACTTCTAGAAACATCTGCAGGTCTTCCACGGCTGATTATGCTTCATTCATGAAGGAGATCATGTCATGGTTGGTCATTTTTCAGAGATGCCAACTTGTCCGCCGAATCATATAAGCGTTGGATATCGTTGGCATAGATATTCTGAGTCCTCTTTCAAAACGAGTGACATGTCTTGAAGGCCCTAAGAGACATTAACAATCTCGGCTCCACGGATTGCCACAACAAGGCACACAATTGAAAATCTGCTTGCTTCCATTGTTCGGCTTTTTCTTGAGGCACATGGCTTCTGTCTTTCTCAAGGTGGTCATGATGTCCCTGACCAAGGAACCACATCTCGACGGCAGCGGACCAGGAGAGGTAATTTTGTCCATCTAGCTTCTCGAAAGTAATGGAAGGACTTCCAGAGAATGAAATAACACTTCCAGAGGCCATTTCTGATCAAGGGAACAAAAACAGAGAGCAGAAACGCAGAAACGCAAAAAATAGTGGAGATTTTTAAACAACCGAGAGAGATGTCCGCAAGGGTAACGTCTAGACCTCACTGAATCGGAGTTTTGAGGGTTAGAACAGCAGAAGGCTCCGACGAGAGCTACGGAGGTGGCGCCATGACGTTCCGATCAGCAGAAGGCGGTGCATGGGTTGCACGCGCCTGTTCGCAGCGGAGAAGATGCGGCGCGTGGACGGGAGGCTGGTTCCAGCACTGGTGTGGGTGGCTGTCGCTCGGAGAGGCGCTCCAAATCCAGTGGTAGCCGGCGAAAACTGAGGTAGCCGGAGACGGCGGCCGACGGCAAACAGTGACGGACGGCGGTGGAACAGTGGCAAAAAGTGACGATTTTTTGAACAGTGACAGCGGATAGCTTTGGATAGTGTTTTATGGTAGTGGACAACTGCAGACAGTGATTAACAGTGGCGGATGGCGGCGGATAGCCGCAGACGGTGGCAACAAGTGTTGGTGGACAGACCAGACGGAAACCAGAGCGGGATCAACCCGCTCTGATACCAAGTTGAGATTAAAACAGACAAAGATATGCTTGAGGGCTTGATTAGTCCCCTCTATTGTTCCTGATATTTATATAAATGATAAAGGAGACACAAGGAAGTTGAAACATTAAAGGCTACAACTAGGTGCTAGGTTAGAGGTTATCCAACACTCAATCTCCTAGCTTACACATCATGATTGCCTAGATATACTAATTACTTCTACAAGGAGTTTGGGAAGTATGAATAACAAAAAATGATTAAAAACCTTTCAGCTAGGAAATCTTTGAATTCCATACCAAACAATCACCTATTTTGTTGGAATGGTTGAAAAGGAAATATGAGAGGCTGAACTACTTAATCTCTCCATGGCTCTCTTCGTATGCTCATCTACCTCTATATCCACAATAAGAGTCCGAACTATCTCGTAAGTAACCATGCTTGTCTATTTTTCACATTATAATAAAAGGGACTTAAGGAACCGCTACTTCAAATGCACACAACAACTAGCACATAAAAATCGTTCAAACGAAAAAACAATATAAGTAAGAAGCGAACATTATCTCACTGAGATTGTCTGACCTTAAATGTTGAACTTTTGTGGAACATCAAAGTCATCGAAGTCATATCTTTGTCTCTCTCTTCCGGTCTGAGTACGCAAGTTACGCTTAGTTAAAAATATTTTACAGAAATGTTAACATAACATAACAGAACAGTTGATGAACACACACCTTAGACAAATACAACTG
>Ga0214542_1002410_pt1 | contig 38676 bp, 14 predicted proteins | sample CNSS1metaG_FD_160096 | JGI IMG/M metagenome (GOLD analysis project Ga0214542, IMG submission 160096) | Root nodule microbial communities from cowpea collected in UCLA plant growth center, Los Angeles, California, USA - CNSS1 | ecosystem: Host-associated > Plants > Roots > Nodule | place: USA...
ATTACAGCATTTGCACGAAAATCGATGTAGCACAGTGCGTGGTGGCATTTTTGAAATTTTTGCGAACTTTATTACATCGGTTGCCCCATAAAACCGATATAACCCATTTTTCAAAAAAAAAAAAAAGAAGAAAAAAGCTAGATATTCTTCATAGAACACATATACTACATCAGTTGCTCCATAAAATCGATGTAGTACAACCCTTTTTCCCAGCTGGGTTTCCCCTCATTTTCTCTATTTCGTCTTCGTGTTTCTTTCTTCTTTCTCTCTTCTCTGCGTTTTCTTCTTCACACTGCATTCCACACCACCACCATCATCCACTCCACTCTTCCGCACGGCCACTGTAACTGCTCCTCTATGCAGCCACTCCTCCGCCAGCCGCACCTCCGCATAGCCGTTCACCGTTCAAAAATCCTCTTTCGCGCTGCAAATGTCGGGGCACCATTGATGGAGCCGCTCTCCGCTCTGTTCGAACTGCCACGCTGCTGTTGGGCCGCCTCTTGCGAGCTCCATCCGCCCATAGTGGCCTCCCAAAGCCCTAACAGTTGTGCGGGGGAGCATTAGCGTGGTGGCTTGGTGAGAGCGTCACGCCCCTTCCTCCTGTCGCTTGCCCTCACACTGCCTTCCTTCCATTGCACCGCTGCGTCGTCGAGGGTTCTCCGACGTTGGTGGTTCCCGTTTACTGCTGCTGTTGCTGCTGCCACCGCTTCCTGTTGCTGCCATCGCTTCCCGCTGCTGTCGTCGCTTGTCCCCTCATCCCGTCTGTTGTCGCCGCCCTCTATTGGGTTGTTCGGGGATCCTCTAACTGTTGCATTACTGGTCTGAAGGTTCAAACACGCAAAAATTTGCAGCTTCTAACGGTTAGTTTTTTAAAATTTGATATAATTTTAATTTCTTATATTTATTAGAATTAAAATTAAATTTAAATTTGAATTGAATACTTAATTAAGATGTATTTGTTGTTGTATGTTTACGATTATTATTGAACGTGTTGGTTGAGTCCGAAGGTGTCCGACCCTCGGCAATGTTTTTAGAAATTAGTTTTAATGGTTTCAATCAATGATTTAAAGAATGAAATGATTTAAAGATGTTTTTCAATCATCAAGAAAATCATTCTTGTAAACTTCAACTGTTCATTTGGACAATTGGAGAATATTGAATGCAAGTATAAACGAGCTTTTTATGTTGTGTAGTAATGGATTGGAGTTGGGTGCATGCTAGTCGAATCACTGATGTGTATGAGAATGGTGTTGAAGAGTTTCTTCAATTTGCTCAGCGAAATGCAACACTCGTGAATGGAAAATATTACTGCCCTTATGTTAATTGTTTGAATGTGAGACGACAATCAATTGAGTTGATACGAGAACATCTCCTTTGTGACGGTTTCTTAAAGAGTTATAAAACGTGGACCTGGCATGGTGAAGTTGTAAACCTCTCAAGCATACCTCAATCTCAAGAGTCGAATGTATATCATGAAGATCGCATGGAGGATATGATTGATGATATTGGAGAAGACAATTTTAAAAGCGCACAAGTGTATGATTCAGAAAAATCTTTATATCTCGGTTGTACAAGATTCATGTGTTTGTCAGCATTATTAAAATTATTTAACATCAAGGCAAGAAATGGGTGGACCGATAGAAGTTTCACTAAATTGCTTGAATTATTGCATGAAATGCTCCCAGAGGGGAATATGTTGCCGACCCGGCACTATGAGGCAAAGAAGATACTATGTCCGATGGGTATGAAGTACCAGAAAATACATGCTTGTCCAAATGATTGTATATTATATAGAAAGCAGTTTGAAACATTGACTAAGTGTCCAAGATGCGGGGTATCACGATTCAAAGTGAAGGATGATGACGTGGATGAAGATAACATGAAGAAGGGTCCTCCTGCAAAAGTGTTATGGTATCTTCCAATCATACCACGATTTAAACATTTATTTGCCAATGTTAATGATGCAAAAAACCTTATTTGGCATGCAAATGGAAGAAAGAGTGATGGATTGAGTTAATGTGCTATCGTGGTTACTATAGTTCTTACATGTCTTTGTTTGACATACCTATGCTGAGATGTATTCGTTCTATGTCATAAGATAGACGTATGTTCAAAGACCTCTGCAAAGACTTTCTCTACCCTGCTAAGAGCTTACATAGCTAAGGTAGACTTATGTTCAAAGACCTCTATAAAGACCTTCTCTACATAGTTTAATGAGTCCTTGCTAAGAGCCTTCTTAGCTAAGGTAGACTTACGTTCAAAGACCTCTGTAGATACATTCTCTACAGAGTTTCACAAGTCCCTGCTAAGAGCCTCCTTAGCTAAGGTAGACTTATGTGCAAAGACCTTTGTAGAGACCTTCTCTAGAGAGTTTAATGAGTCCCTGCTAAGAGCCTACTTAGCTAAGGTGCACATACATTCAAAGACATCTATAGAGACCTTTTCTATAGAGTTTCACAAATCCACGCGAAAAGCCCACTAAACTAAGGAAAACTTGTGTTCAAGAACTTTTGCAGACACATTCCCTACAAAGGATCATTTTAGCTAAAAATAACTCACGTTCAAAACCATTGTAGAGACATCCTCTACAAAGTGTAACCAATTCTTGTCATAATCAATTTAGCTAAAGATTACTTGCATTTAAGAACTTTTGTAAGGACATCCTCTAAAAAGTTTAAACTAGTTCTTGCTAAGAACCAACTTAGCTAATAATACTCGCGTTTAAGATCTTTGATAGAGACATGAGCTCATTGAAGACCTATGTAGAGACTTCCTCTACCATATTGCACTACTAAAAATTCTCATATTAAATGAGAATTTTCTTGCAAATTTGTTAAAAAAATTTGTAAGAAAAGACTTTTTCCTGCTATTTTTTCTAAGAATTTTAATTGGCAAGTAATTCCTTCATGGGTAATTATTTCCTACAAAATTATAAAATTCGCAAGTATTTCCTACAAAATTTGTTGCGAAAAGTGTTTTATACAAAATATTTTGCAAAAAAATTGGCAGCAATTTCTTGCATTTTTTTTTTCATAACAAAATTTATAAGTATTTCCTACAAAAAAAAATTCAAAACAAAACTGGGAGGAACTATGAGTTTTTTTAGTAGTGTTGACCTTGTAAATCCAGGAAGTCCTTGCTAAGAGCCTACTTAGCCAAGGCAGACTCATTGAAGATCCATGTAGAGACCTCTTTTAAAAGATTAAAAGGAGTTCTCTCTTTCTTCCGTTTTGTGATTGGAATTGACAAAAAAGGCAAATAAAAGCAAGAGGACAAATATTGAGATTAGAATGGCTAGCAAGAAGAGCTTTCATTTGATACCCTTCATTGTCATGGTTGAACATGTCATGATGAAAGGAGAAGAAGGAAGAGTGAAAGGGTTGAGAAAACAGGAAGAAGTGAAATGCTGATTTAGGAGTTGGTGTAAGATCTGGAAGGAATGGGTTATAAAACGATTGTTGACACCCAAATTCCTACAACCGTTTTACTACCTTGTTACCTAATGTCTCAGACAAATACATTTGAATGGTCTAACCAAATTCAATATTGAGGTGGATGTCCTACCTAGTAGCTCACTCCACCTTACAACGAGTTAAAAATAAATAAAACCCAATTTAAATTTAACTTATTTAAAGGGTGATGTAAAATCTTTGATAATTAGTGTTATAATGTTTTTATTTTATTTATTTTCATATTTTATTTTTAGATTTTATTTAATATTTCAGGTTTTATAAATAAAAGCAGAAAAGATAAATGTGTGGATTATATTTTTCAATTATATTTTGCAAATAAGTGGAAATGTCATAGATTTGGGAAGATTATAAACATAATGAGTGAAATATTGAATAGTCAAAGATTATCAACAATATGAGTTATCCACAAAGTTGGTTACTTAAATTACAAGTTAGAATAATTCAAAGATATGAAATCTCTATACACACACACACACACACACACACACATATATATATATATATATATATATATATATATATATATAAAATATTATCTCTTATAATTTATTTAAGTACCAAATCAAGTCCAAATTTTAGGCCTAATACAATTATGATAGTCAATAAATAGAGCGCTTGACACAGGTAAAAAAAAAACACACGTGAAGAGAAAGAAACTTGATATATATATATATATATATATATATATATATATATATATATATATATATATATACAATTAAAGGTAGAAGAGCACTCTGAAGGATGAAGTGAAGACATTCAATCTCAACATCAGTCTAATATTCACGAGGTTAGGTGAATTCTTCATTCAATATAATTATTTTCCATCATCTCTTATGTTTTATTTGTGTTTTAACTGTATATGAATTTTGCATATGTGGGAGTACCGACTTCTTATGTTTTATTCGTGTTTTAATTATATATTTTGCATATGTGAGAGTACTGATTGATCTGAAAGATAGTGTGGGAAACTTGAGTAGGATAAAACAACTTTTGATTTCATATGCTAGACATAAATGTGGTCATTGGCTATGATACTCATGTATATACACGTCGTGTCTTGTGTCCTATATTTTTTCAATTTAGTCGTATCTTTGTGTCCATGTCCGTGTCATATTCGTGTCCGTATCTGGGCAACATAGGTCATTAGTCATTCTTAAGCATCAACATACTGGTTATTAATGCAAACATAATGATAAAAAAAAATACTAGACATAGAATTTTTATTATTTTAGTTTAGACTTGTTTGTGACGAAATCAAGACATATTACAAATAATGTCAGGGCGAGAGATGGAAATTGAATTATATTGTTTGTTGATTTTTACTTTGAATGGAATCGTAAAAACTCAATCACAATGAAGCTTTTATATTATATTTTTTTCAATCAAGTTATTTGTTTTCATTGTGCCAATTCCTTTAATTATTTACAATTTAATTCTCAATTTAGTTTTCCCTAAACCAAACATGTTTTTCTTTGTACCTTTATTAGTGAAAAATCCTTTAAATTTAAAAATCACATTAGTCCTGGTGAAATACGATATCTGAACTTGTTCACTGTATTACTTATACAATTTGGTAGAGTTGTCAAAATGGGTTGGAACCCGCGAGCCAAACCGGCTCACCATGAGTTCGGACGGGGTTGGTTTAAAATTTTTTTACAAATTTCAATACGAGTTGATTTTTGACGCGGCTCATCTAGAACCCAGCTCACCCGAGTTGAACCTATGGTGAGCCGGATTGGCTCACCAACCCGTAGATAAAAGGGTCACACAAGTGTTTTTTATTTATTTTTATTAAGTTAGGCTTTACATTTGGGTCATGTTAGGTTATTTTTTTATCCAACACATAAATAATTTGTATTTTTTTTAGTTTGGTTTGTATTTGGATTGTATTAAAATTTATTTAGATTTTAATTAGAATTACAATTTAGTTTTGATTAAAAAAAATATAAAAAATTGTATTTTTTTTTAATTAAGTGAACCCATGAGCCAACATGTTTAACTCGCCAACCCGTGGTGGGTCGGGCCGGGTTCATTTTTTTTTTGCTCGCTAAAAAGTGAACTAGATTGAGTTAGCTCACTAAATTATCAACCCGTAATGGATTGAGTCGGATCAGGCTGGATCAGGCCGGATTATCCGTTTTGACAGTTCTACAATTTGATACACTTGTCAATTCTGTAACAATTTTAATAGTCAAAAAATCACCTAGGTTTCTCATATGAAGTTGACTCGGATATTTATTGATAGGGGTGGAACATAATAGATCACAACCCCTAACTTTGATATGCACAAGATGTAAAGGCTGGATTTTACTCGGATACTTCCTAATTGGTGCGCAACACAACAATTCAACCTTTTATGTTGCATTTGTTTTGTTAGTATCTATACGTGAAAAGAATTTTGTATCGACTCTTAAAAGAGTCTATTTAAGAGTTGATTTCCTCCTTAATTTTAGTGATTGAGATATTATTTGAATGAATGCGATAAAGATATATTTCTTAATTATTTCATAAATGATGCTATAATTTTGTTGTAAAAAATTATAAAATTTGTAGTTTAGAATTACTAAATATTTAAAACTATTAAACATTTTATTACTAAACAAATATTTTAATTACTCAATATTTAAAATTAATTAATGCTTATTTCCTGTAAAGTTTAATATGTATAATAAAATAAAATTTTAAAAAGATATTGCTTATATCTAAGTTAGGCATTTTAACTTTTTAAAAGTTAAATTAAGAGGCACAATATTTTCAAAAGAACAATAAATCAAGACCACTCAAAGGAAGTTTCTTCATGCATTTTCCAAATTTACTTCCTCTATCTCCATAAATATTTTACCCATTTTACCTTTTCCGAATTATATAATCCTAAAAATAACATTTAAATTCTGAAATTCAGAAGTTTTTTTTTTCCTTCGAAAGAATTACTTTCAAATCACACAATTTAAAAGTCATTTAACTTCGAAATTACATAATCTGAAAAGCATTTTTAACTTTCAGATTATGCAGATGAAACAATCAGGAAGTCTTTTTCTAAGAAAACAAAAATTACTTTCAGATTGTACAAAATGGAAAAAAGAATTGATGAGGGTGCAGAAATAAAGTTATAGAGATGCATGAAGAAATTGGCTGGAGCATGGGGTTCATCTGCTCCATTCAAGAACAGAACTGGATCAATATATACACTTTCAGGGTGAAAATCCCGATGTAAGTCAAAATGACGAAGTATGCATAACATACATTATTGGAAGTTCCACATCGATTAGTGATAAAACAATTTCATAATATAAAAATAAGATATATAAATATTTTTTTACAAACTAATTTTGTAGAGGTTGAATTAGACTTAAATTTCAATTCTAATATAATATCAGAACTATAACTAAAAAATCTAACCTAACAAGATTTTTTGGATATTTTATTCCATATACTATCAAACCACGAATCATCCATTTCTAGATCCATTCATAATCACCTTACGAACCGATTTTATGGAATTACTTTAATATTATACTCCTAATAAACATAACTATAAGCGCGTTTTGGGAGAGTATTTCTCCATCAATTTAGTTGTTTCGTTGAAAAACAAGTCATTTATAAAATATGATAGACAGGAGACATCAAACAGAAATTCAGAAAACCCTAAAACTTGTAAATAAGAAGCTTCAGTTCATGAACCAAATAAAAATAATAAAAAGGAAGTGCAATAATCATGACCTTATTGTAAAACTCATTAAAGGATCTTTAAGATTTATAATTCTCACACGATAAATCATAATAGAGCACTAACCTTGATCCATGAGAGATCCTGTGAATATGCGTTCTCCAGTTTATAATCTTGTGTGCTCTTCAACCACAGCTTCCCAATCTATCTCTTTGCCTTTCTTTCTCTTCTCACACGTTCTTGATGAGTTACTGTGTAAAGAACCTTATGGCCAGAAACAGAACCCCAATTCTTTTTATAAACCAACGTCCATCAAGTTGGTTTTTATTTTATCTTTATCTTTATTTTATTATCACTTCCCATAATAATAACCAATAAGTTTTTATATTTTATTAAATCACAATTGGGCCCATCATAATATTTCAAATGAGTCACTAATAGAATTAATTCGTCAATTAATTCTAACACTTATTACTGAAACTCTTCTTAATCATGCTTGATCCAACCACAGAAAACCCTAGATTGAAGAGGAACTTGAATGTCACATAGAACAAATTTCCCTAGACGCCTTATTCTGAACAAGAGAGTGTATTCCCATTGCCTTATTGTGACAGTGATGTTGTAAAGCCCTGCCATGTGGTCCTTGTGTAAGGTCAAAAGTTGATCCTCAGTGAAAGACACGACATAGTGACCGTTGAAGCGCATGCTGAATCCGGTTAAACCTCGGACCAAGGTTTCATCTGGATTGGAAGCGAACCTATGATTGAGATACGAGGCTGTGGCATCGAAGTAACGAAGGGAGACGTAGACGTCGGGGACGATGAAGAAAAGAAGGAGGTCGTAAGTGAAGGTGGTGGTGGTGGTGTTGTAGGAGAAGCTGTGCACGGTGGCGTTTCTCACAGAGAACTTGAATTGTTCATTGTATGCTCTTTTGTTGCTTTCAGAATTGACTTCAAGGACTAACAAAAGCACGACGATAACAGATATTGTGATGATGGTTGGCCAAAGGAGCTTTGGTTGGATATCCTTCATTGTCATGGTTGAAAATTTCATGATGAAAAAGGAGAAGAAGAGAGTAAAAGATTTGAGAAGAAGGAAGAGTGAAAGGGTTTTGAAAAGAAGAAGAAAGTGAAACGTTGGTTTAGGATTTGGTGTAAGATCTGAAATGAATGGGTTACTAAGACGATACGTTGACACCCCCGATCCTTACAACTTTTTTACAACCTTATTACCTTTTGTGGCAGACAGAGACATTTGATTTGAACGATCCAACCAAATTCATATATGATCCATGGAGTGTAAATAGTAATCCTTCGGGTGTGGGAAGAAAAAAACTTCCAATATAATGAACATAGTATCATCAGGTAAGACAAATGACTCAATATTTAAAATTAATTAATGCTTATTTCCTGTAAAGTTTTATATGTATAATAAAATAAATTTTAAAATGATATTGCCTATATCTAAATTAGGAATTATAATCTTCTAAAGTTAAATTAACAGGCAAAATAATTTTAAAAGAATAATAAATCAAGACCACTCACACCTAATATGCATCCACAATAAATTTAAAAAACACTAAATAAATTGATTTGCATTTTATAACAAAGTACACAAGTTCAACACGTTCAAGGGTAAAATTTAGACCACAAACCCGTTTCGGTTAACTTGCTTCTCTGAACCTTAAAAAGATAAGTTGGAGTGTGCTAAACTCTTATAGTTAGAACATGGCAGTTTCTTCAGGCATTTTCCAAATTTACTTCCTCTATCTCCATAAATATTTTACCCATTTTACCTTTTTCCAATTACATAACCCTAAAACTAAATTCTAAATTCTGAAATTCAGAAATTATTTTTTTTCTCAAATGAATTATTTTCAAATCACACAATTTAAAAGTCATTTTACTTCCAAATTACATAATCTGAAAATCATTTTTAACTTAAACAATCAGGAAGTCTTTTTCTAGGAAAACAAAAATTACTCAGACTGTACAAAATCCCGAAAGGGGGGAAAAATGGAAAAAAGAATTGATGAGGGTGCAGAAAAAAAAAAGTTAGGGAGATGCAGGAAGAAACTGCCTAGAACATGGGATCTTCATCTGCTCCATTCAAGAACAGAACTGGATATATATACACTATCAGAGTGAAAATCTCAATCTAACTCAAAATGCTTCAACTTCTCTCGTAGGGCCGGCCCAATGAAGCATGCATAACAATCATTATGCTGGAGTGAATTTCATGCATGTGTAGCAGCACAATGAAGCATGCATAACAATCATTATGCTGGAGTAAATTTCATACATGTGTAGCAGCACAATGAAGCATGCATGATCTAGACAGCATGAGTGAAGTTATTATGGAATTGCATTAGATGACTAATAATATGATGTAGTGCCTATAATAATATAATCCAAAGCAAAAATGAATCTTTAGTTTCTAATTTGAAGGTCTTGCCCAACATCCTTGAGCTAGAAGGAAGCTGTTGAAATATTATTTTATGAAATCACTTTGAACACAGAAATTCATGGTGAAAATGTTCTTGGGCAACTTTGATTACACCGTGACAAATCAACGCCACGCAGTGGAGGGGGGGAAAAACAAATACAAAAGGAAAGGACTCAACACTACAGTACTTATCAGCCTGTAAGAGCAGAGTTGAGAGCGCTGTGGACGTCCACCCCAATCTGAGCCTCAGCTTTCTCCAAGTCAGTTGAGGCTGAGTTGAGCTTCTGGGTGAAATCTTGAAGGCCCTTCTGAACAAGATTTGCATCAATCCGATCTAGTGGCACGGCCTCAACAGCTACTATGTCAGCAACAGAGTTCGCGTGGATGAATGCAAAGCCACTGCTGACAAAATACTTTGTCACATCGTTCCCTTCATGAACAGAGAGGACACCAGGTTTCAACTCAGCAATTGTTGCTACATGTCCTGGCAGAACACCCATCTGCCCAGTTGTTGCTGGTACAATCACCATATCAACCTGTTGCACACAAATTATGTCACTTTTCAAGGAACATCATCCAGTTAAGGAATTTTCTCTTACTAATATCCAAAACTTGGACTGGATCAAATCAAACCAGTGAATGTAACACACGGCAGAACAAGAAAAAAATAAAAAACAGATAACCAAATGTGTCATTGACCTTTGCAAATACTTGTAATGGAAGATAAGTTAAAAGAAATTCAGGTTAAAATCTACTTATCACCTCAGGTTTAGGAGAGAGTCTCCACAAAATTGATATGCTGCATCTTCTTGATGAGAATTACAACAAGGATAAGAAATTGAGAATGGCATATTAATTAACCTATAATCTGATCCGAAACCAGCAAACAAGCCCTTGGTGGACGAGATTGGAAATTACAACAAACACAAATAATTATGATTTCTGTTTATTTGATCCATATTCTTTCCGGACTGTCAATGCTATTAGAGGCATACTTTTCATGTCAACTAAATGCAATCACATAAACCACAAACTAAAACCACTATCTCATGCAGCTATATTCCACTGAATTCAACAGCTTAGATCAATTTAATTAGAAGAGTCACATCCAGTTTAATCAGACAACTTAAAATTTACTTTTGAAAATACTGGGGGTGCTTTGGAATGTAGGCTGCTTAGAATTTATACCTTGCATTAAAGACCGGAGGAAGTAATTTATAATATAATAAAATTATTAGACATCAGTATCTCATTCAATTGGAAGCCTCATTATGTTCCATGAAATCAATTATGCTTGGTTTTCTCACTATTGGTTCTTGCAGCACATTAGTGTATAGAGATCGATTACCCAAAGTCAATCAATGGTAGGGATGGCCAAATCCAATCACCTAGTTTTCCAACAGTTTATCATTTCACACCTGGCTGAAAGTGCCAAGACACAAATCTTGTTTTCTTTAGTCATGCAATAGGTTATCAGCATGCATACATAACCATAAGCCCATTTTGGGAAACTATTTCCCCATCAATTCAGTTGTTCCATTGAAAACTAAGTCATTTATAAAATAAGATACATGAGATATCAACAGAAACTTAGTAAAACAATCCCTAAAACATGAATTGTTTTTATGAATCCGAAAATTTGTAATATATGACTATTTTCAGATTTTTCCCCCCTATCAACTAAATTAATTTTTTTCTCACACTAAAGCTGATTTACTTGTTGCATCTAAGGAAAATTAATTATTTTATAATAATTTATAGAAAAGTTAAAAAAAAAAACCGATTCTGATCATAATCGATTACAACAATAACCTCTTATCGAAACACAATATCTAATTTTCACATTTGTCCCAAACACACCCTAAATAAACAAAAAGCTTGAGGTTGTAATTTTCCATTTCCATCAAACAACGCAACCACAAACCTCGTTAACCCAATACCTACATCCCCAGATCAGCACGTGCGAAACGCATGAACACACAAACCAGAACAGAAGATTCAAGAGATTTAAAGAATACGAAAAAACGTGACCTCTTTTGCGGACAATTGGGAAGCGTAGGGGAGGACGAAGTTGACGGTGAGTTTGGTAGGGAGGGTCGAGGGAGTTTGCGGCCGTTCCTTCATGAATGAGAGCGGCGTCTTCGGAGGATCCAGATTCGGGCTCACTTTCTTCCACGCCTCCACGAAGCTCGAATCCACCGAGGGCGTTGCCGGTACGTCGGTGGAGAAGCGTCGGCGGGAGACTCCGGAGAGGAGAGCGGAGGTTGCGCGGCGGAGCATCGCGATATTAGAGTCGGATCGCTCGGTCTCGCTAGGTCGGAGAGAGAGAGAGAGAGTGAAGGAGAGTGTAGAGAGAGAGAGAGTGAGAAGGGTGAAATTTGAAGAGAGAAATGGTTTAACCTTTGTTTGGACATTGGAGCAAGTATTGCGCTTAGGAGTTTCGGGTTGACCGTAACATTGGGCTTTAACAAAGCCCAATGAAATTTGCTTCCTGCACCCCATTATTACTAAAATATTCTTTGAATCTAATAGTCCTAAAACTAATATCTTCCACAATCATCAGTTAAAATATCAGGAAAAAGAACTTTTACTTAAAAACATAATATCTAATATTATTCTCGATCAAAAATTGATATTTAATAATTCCTTATTTTAGTAGTAACCCATCAGAAAATTGTTCCAAAAATTTCGTTTTGTAATTAATGTTCCGAAAACTTCAAAAAGCTTAAGGAATAGCGTCAAGTCACTCTTCCGAAGAGCAAAATGGTCATTTCAAAAGTTCAAGGGAGTGCATGAAAAAATTGTGGGGTGCAGGAAGTAAAAGTCCTAAAGTTATGTTTATAGGGTCCTCAGTGTAAGAACACACCATAACCAATCCTATATACTAAAATTTCATTTGACAGCTTCATTCATCTCAAACTTTCTACTTCAAAGAACATAATTTCTTCATTCTGTATGTGCAGTCATTACATATTTCTAGGGAGTTGATAACTCCATATCAATACACATATCCTCAGCTTCATCAAAGGGAAACCTATTCTCCAATTTCATTTCTCTTCCACAGTCAGAAAACACTGTTCCCTTCACCTGACCCTGAGCATTGCATGTTGCAACTTCATCTGCACCATCATCATTATCATATGGAATATCATCAAATATGCTCAAAACATCCCCAGGTGCATGTAATCCAGAATAGGCCTGGTAACAGTCATGATTCTCCTCCATAAGATAATTCTTCACATGCACATCATATTTCTCCTTGATGTGGCCATGTTCTTGAGCAATTTTCCTGTGCTTAGTGGTCCAATCAGGGTGACTCCAGAGGTAGAGAGGTGGTGGCTTCATGTTCCAGTCTTCCAATTGCTTGTCTCGTACATCAACAGAACCAGGAAGATAGAATGACTGCAAGAATGAACAAAATGCAGAAGATAAGCTAATTTATATGTCCCTTGTTTCGGTTACATTCAGGACTATAACTTATGGTTCAAGCAGGTACAATCCTTAGGCTATAGAAAAATAAATTTTAAATAAAACTATGATAAGAAGGCCATGCTTTAAGCCTTCCAAATTCTTGAGCCGTCCCTGACTAGAGAGTTGGGGTTGAAATCACTGAACTTTTGCTAACTCACCTTTCCTGAAAACATCTCATCACTCTCCCAAATTAAATCATATCCACCTTTCCTTTTGTCAAGTCTGGAAACATGGTAGGTAGAGAGATGAGTTTTGTTCTGGTTACATGAAAAAAAACAAGGGTATAAAATGAAACAAATACTAACCTTTTGGTTACTTTTGGTACAATTAGAATAAGAAGTTTTGGATTCAAAGTCAATGCCTTGTTAATAAATTTGTTAGCAAGAAAACCCTTCACCCCAAAAGGAGGATTCAGCCCTATGATCTGGAGAAATATCAACAGGTGAAAGGAAAATATAATAATGAAGATATTAAACATGGAAGTATTCGTGAATTATGAAGTAAAAGGTTTTTAGATTCTTACAAGTTTAGAACCGTGGGGTAGTTCTTCTGCATTGACACTCATCCAATCTCTCTTTTCAAAGTTGAAATCATTCTACAAGCAGCAGGACTTCATTAGCAATAAAAGGCAAATTTGTAACAGGGAAATGGAAGAAGCAAATCAATAGTAGGTTGCAGTTTTAAATTTGAAGCAGGAGGCAAACAAAAGCTGAAGCAAAAGCTATGCCATGCATGCTTTCATTTGAGCAACATAGACTTACCTTGGGTTGGAATAAATCATAGTTCTTGAATGAACATGACTTCCCCATCTGTTCAAGCTTTGTTTTCATTAGACAACTGAAGTCATTAGAACCACAACAGAAGTCCAAAACCTGGCAAGGATACACATAAGTCATGGATGGAGCAAGTTAGTCAGCAAAAAGGCTAAATCCAGTAGAAACTTTCAGCAGTTATCATTCATTCATGAATTTCTCATCTCTCAAATTTTATCTGCTTCTCAAGCAGATAAAATTGAATGCTAGAAAATTTTGATTCCCATAATTTGTTCCAAAAACATAGGAAGTTACATGGCCTGATATATTCACATTACCCACTAGAAAGGATCCAATTAATTTATATATGCTTCAGACAGCATCATGATCAGCAACGTAGCATCAGTAATAGTATGCAACAACGTGTATGATACGTCTACTGTTGCAAATCTCAGCAAAAGTTTCACTTGATGGACTAAAGCCTGACTATTTAATGTGCTTGTCAAGACTATTATTTCTGTCAAATGGCTAATTTCATGAAATATGAGTCTATCATCAATTCATGTATTATTATAAAATACTCATTGCCAGAAAACTGTCACCTCGCTGTTTTTCTTCAAATGTTTGACAAATCCTCATAAGGACACATCAAATGCTCACCAATGACCCCCCTTGAAGAGGGGACTATAGTAAAGTTTCTTCATCACAAAACAAAAATGAAGAACCATGTATTTCTGAATTTCAACTAAATAGAGCATTCATATCAGGAGAAAGAGCTGTGGAAGATACATAAATCTGCAATAATCATCTGTACTAAATTACTAATCTTTCTGCCACATTCCAAATAAAATGAACACGATAGAAAATAAAGGATTTGCAAGTAAACACACTGGAATAACTAAAAATCCAAAGCCCCCATTTGAATTGACAGAGAATTACAGGTTGTGGATTCCCACATGAACACATTCAAAAAGGTATTCAAAGATTATGACATATACTTTAATTAATTAATATCAATAACACATCAACAAAACAAAAATGAATACAAGGAATGTTTGGGCCAGTGTGTTTAAAGTTAATTTGAATACTTGGTTAGTTACAATATTTGGTCGGTTAAAGTAGTAGACGGAGAAAATCAACTTGTTGAAAATAAGCCTAAATATTTGTGGTTTGAAAATGGATAATTTAGGTTTTAGGAATTTATTAACTGTCTCAAATATTTAGAATGCATGTTTAGATAAAGACCTTATTCTTATCATTTAGACTTAGTCTTTGATTTTGTTTTTGTTGCATTTTAGATAAAGCTTAAATATCTTTATTTTTATTCTAGGATCCAGTCAAGGTATGTATAACCAAAATATAAAAGCATGAAGGACCATTACTGAACCACATACCGTGTCTCCGTTCTGAACATACCAATGGAGCCTATTAACAACCTGCATTAGGGAGTTCTTACATGAGCTTTACTAATTAGAACATTGAAAAGTAAAACAAAGGAAAGTTCATCATTAAATTGTTTGTAGCATTTTAATTCACAAAATCAGAATTTAGGCATATAATTTAGTGATTTGTTATTTAGATACAATGACATGGTTCGAGTTGTTTTGAAAGAGACAAGCGATATCATTCTGATATTTTGAAAAGTGAAATTTAAGTAAAACTCAACTTCACAAAACTGATTTGTAAGATGAGATTTTTTACACTATAAGATACTTGTAAATTCTAATTGATATGAGATCTCCTATATTATACAATAATGGAAAACCAAAAAAAAAGAAAATCCAAACATAAGACAAGAAATGGGATGAAATGTGCACATGCACAAGCACAAACACTGATATAATAGTTAATGACCAATTTTCCTTCATAACCAAAGAAACAGAGCCAAACAGATGCCATAAATGTTCTCTTTTTTTCACAACTTATACTTCAAAAGAATCTAATTTAATGTATTTACCTCCTTTAGTTTGTCTATTTTAGTGAAATGGCGACCAAAGGAAGTATATCGCATGCCATGAAGAAAAGGTGCAAGATAGACCTTGAGCTGCTTCTGCAAGTGAATTAGTACTCAGAAAATTGACTCTATATTTTTTGTTTCCTTCAAATAACAGTCATTCAGGTATAGATATGATTTTCCACAATAGCAGAAATTTTATAAAACACAATAAAAACCAATACAGACATAATAAGTAAACTCTATTGCATTGCCACCAAATAGTGTTTGCATCAGTAGCAATTGCAAGTGCATAACAAATGTCACGAATATTGTTGAAATTTTAGGGAAAGGGCTAAGATACAGGAATGTTTTCATTAAACATCTCGAACAACAATGTTGAATAGGTATTTCAACCTGCCAAATGAAAAGCTGATGGAGAACCCCTGGGTCACAAATAGTTTTTGCTTCTTCAATACTACATCCTTCTTCTAACCTCTGCAAAGCTGTTTGAACAGCCTGCAAGAAATCCAGAGATCCTTTAACTAGAACACTAATAATTAATCGGCCACTTGATATTAACATGCTCAGATTCTACTTAACATCAATACCGAATGCTACATTCAAGAGGGAAAAATAAGATAAACCTTAATTGACCCTTCTACTTTCCCTTGAGTAAGGTTCTTATGAAATTCAGTTTCGGTTAAACCTGATGTTGAAGAGAAGGCTTGATGGTTCTTAATGAATTCTTGCTCATTAAATGTAGACATGGATTCTTTCACTAAAGACAAGACACTGCATAGACAGTGATAAATAAATGTAAACACCAGAACTTAAAATCATTTTTTTTTTCTTTGATTAATCCAAGAAAAAACACAAAAACATATGACAATGCACATAAAGTACCTGTTTTCCATTTCAGCATTATCAAAGTCAAGAGATGTTCGGATTTTGTTTACCAGAGGCTTCTCAAAGCCAGTTTTTTCAATTCTTCCACAGACCAATTTTTTCTGCAGAGATTTAGCTTCACATAATCTTGAATTACACGACAACTTAGCAACCTTCAAAGGCAGTTTTTTTGAAGAACTTGGAGAGGAATGATTCAACACAGGCATATTTTTTACCTTCAAATATTTTCTATCCCTATCAAACCTGACTGATGCACTAGAGAAAAGTGTATCTTTCTTATAACATATTTTCTCCACATCTTTGGCAACATCCCCTTCTTGAATGCTAACACTCTGCTTTGCCACCCAGTTTGGTACCGGTGTTTCCTTAGGAGGAAGATCTTTAAAACTTTTACCCAAATTTGTAGTATCTTTTCCTTTGTCAAACAATTTGTAATTGAATAATACCTTCATTTTGACTTTCATATCAGGAAATACCAGATGATCTCTTGCAGGAGTCCCAAGTTTGCTATCTATCTCATGGTCCCTAAGCAAGAATTGGTTGAGAACAAGTTTTAGGCCTCATATGAGTACTACATTGAGAATAATATGACTAACTTACAGGTGATAAATATGAACTGTAAAGGTCTGTGACAACCTTTGTCTAAATTTCCCTGGTTATTTGTTTATTATACTGCTTTTTCTTTGTGAAATCAATCTTAACAGAGAGCTACTTGTGCTAGGATAGAAAGGAGGTTGGTTTTCCTAATTTCTACTTCTAATTCCAAGTTCCTATCATATAGAATAAGGATACATCTACAATCAAAACACTGTTTTTAATATCCAATCATTTAAACACTTACAACTTACATGCAATATATCAAAATTCGATGGTCAAGTAAACCATCCCAAGCCCTCTGCTCAATGCCCTTATCATAATCAAGTGTGAAGGAAATTTCCCTGAAGAAAGCAATAGAAACAATGAGACATAGAGATCCAGGAATGAGCATGCACAAAGAAGGAATAATAGCATAGCATTAGCATATAGCACGTTTTCATTCCAACAAATAAAACATAAACATAATAATACTGTTGACATGAATACCTGTAACCATAAATAATTAATGAAAGGAAAAGTGAAAAAAAAAAAAAAAAACCTACTTGGGTAAACACTTTCTGTGGTAAGCTTTAGGACAGCGTCTACATATTGCTAACTGCAAATGATGAACATTTTTAACTTCACCCTTTTTGCATAAAGAGCATGCATGAAGAGGACAGACAAATGCTTTGCCAATGGCAACTTTCCTTCTCATTTCCTCTTGTTCAGTGTCAATGCCATTGGACAGAAGCCTTGCTACACAGTCAGGATGGTAGTAGTGACCGCAATTTGCAGTAACACAAGGAAATACCTAAGAAGAAACAAACAATGATAGACTTTAAAGACTAAGAACTCTCAGAATACATGATCCACATGAGACTAATAAGACAAAATGTTTCCTCTACATTAAGCTATCCGATGGTCCTCATTAGACAAAGTCATTTGACCAAGCCATCAGATAATCTCTAAGCCTGAATACCAGACAATTCTTAATCAGATTAAGCATTTTTTTAGTCACTTTTAGAGTGATTATTAATTCAAGGAGCTCATCACTCCATATGAGCAAGTGGGAAACTAATCATTCAACCACAGAGGAATATGAAGAGAATATACATCCCCATTGTTCCAATATTGACAGGCCTGAAAACCAATGAAACAAATGTTCTAAAACTTTCAATATCATGCTTTATTACTACTGCACAAAAAAGGATGAACATCTTCTGGACACTAACTAATCAAAAAAAGAAAACTGACTGAAAGAAAAACTAATGGCATGCACCACTGGATGTTATTCAAATGAAATGTTACATGAGGTAGAGAAAGACAGGATCCAATGTATACAAAAGCTAAAATGCATCTGAATTATACCTCAGTTTTCGATGATACATCAGATGAACCCAATTTGCCACATGCAAAGCACTGATGCTGCTTATATTTACAATTTCGACAGTAAAAGTTTGGAAAGGCCTGCAAAGTTATGAAAAATAATGCTGACATAGAGTTAAGGAGTTTATTATAAAATGGGAAGGAGACCAGTGGGAAATGAAATGTGAGGAAAAGGTATGAAAAAGAAAGATATTCATCATCACATTGTTTGAATTGAATATGCTAATACTCTCATTAGTTTGGTAATTATTTTCAGAGAATAATTTATTTATACTCAATTCTGCTCAAAATTGGAGAGTAATAGAATTTTCTCTCTTATACAAGAGTGAGGAGAATTGTCTCCCCTTTATTCTCCTTCCCTCCTAATTTTTTCATTACTCTTTTGTTTCCTTACTGTTCAAACATAGTAACAGAGGATGGGAAACACTATATACTTACCTTAACTTGAGCACTGGTGTAGCCAAGAGATTCACAAAATGCATCCATACCAGCCTCTTTGGTTGCATGGAAGGATCTCAAACAACTTCCTTCACAACTGATTATTAAAACAGAAAAAATATAATTTGTAAGTAAAAGTTCAAAAAGGTTTAATTAATTGTAAGTCTATTCATGGTTATATGATAAAGACATACGGAAGTATTTCACCACCATTATCACATATTGAACAAACAGTATCATATCCAATATTATGCTGTCCATCGGGATTCAGTTCATCAAATTGGACATTCTCCTCATCCTGAGTCCACAATAAATTTTGGTTTCATTGTAGGAAGAACATCCTGCTAGTTAACCAACTTAACATTGAACAGGAAAGAATTTCAAAGATCAAATACAGATAAAACGGGAAAAAAGGGTCAAATTTTACATTGTACTCTTGAAAGCCTTCGTTTGAACACCCCTTTTCCATTAAATCATGCAGGTACTGTCCATTAAAATAAATAAACATTTATGATAAATATCATTTACAAAGGAATTCAAAGATACATGTTGCAAGCTAAACATAGAATAATGTATTTTGTATTGAACGTGGACACATAGCTCAAAAAGTAGTATAAGATGTAATTCAACACAGTACACTAGAAGATAAAAGAATTAGATGGTAAATCATTCATATTCATGTGAATTCAGGCTTATAAACAAACCAGGTATTGTACAAAATCAAAGGAGTTAACTTGGCAGCACTAGAACCAAAACAACCTTTTATTATGCCTTTTTTAAATAAAGTAGTAATCACTTCACACAAAAGCAAATGAAAACCCAATACTCAACTATAAGTCTGTCACTTTATAGGAGGAATTTTTACTTTTTGTAGGTATAATCAAAATTGTTGTGAAACTATTAGATGTTTTTAAAACTGTAGCTATCTGGTGCAGACATTGCTACCAGCAATGACAAATATCGTACCAATTACATTTTCAAACTATAAAACATAAAATCTCAATCATGGGACAAATACAAATGACTACAAATTTTAGAAATACAGAGGGATGCATATCAGTTGCTTCTATCAACTGCATAGTTTATACTGACATCTAGTGCATGCATATGGAATAAATGTATTCCTTATAATGTATTCTAATTCTTATAAAAACAATGCAGGACTTCGTACCTTTGATTTTGCTAAATCGTTGTCCCTTTTAACAGCTTCTCTCATCAAATTCACATGATTTAGAATATCATTCTCAGATGGTATGATGTCAAATGTGCTTCAAAACATCCATAGCATTAATGAATTGAATGGAATATGACAGATCACAAATGTACAAAGGACAAAAGAAAATTCACACCTAAATGCCTTCTTCACTTTGTCCCAAATAGATATGTGAGATTCCTCTGGATTCCGTCTAAGAAAATGTAAAAAATATACAGTGACTAAGATTGTCCTAATTATACTTTCAAAACTCTTCCTTGGTCTTTGGAGTGTTATCCAATTCTTGTCCTTTGAAAGAACTGAAATCTCAGGCTGCTCATAGGTAAGTTCAAATCTCCATCCTATGATCTGTTTGTAAATTTTATGCAGGCCATCATCGGTTTTGCCACGCAAAAATACTTTTTCTCCCAAGTCACATTCGATCTCACTAATGCTAAACAACAATGTCAAACTAGAAAGTGACACAAAATCCTTCTTTTCATTTTCAAACCAATAACTACTAACAACTGGGATAATTTCACCCTCTTCATCCGATGACGCCATTAGATGTCCAAAGCTATGTTAAAAAAAGTGTGTAACAAAAAACATATAAGTTTTCGTAGTCCATCACTTTCCAAGGGCACAACCTAGATTGGCATACCTAAAATATGACATAGAGACAGTAATCTAAGAACACAAAAAAACTAACACATCATTCAGAATAAAATATTCAATTTATAGCTTCCAACACTGTAAACACAATCCATCTGTGTTGACATGTCATTATAAAATTCTATGATTGTATTTGACATGATTTTAGAAAGCTGGAATGCAGAATAGAAGAGAATCAGACAAAAGGAAAAAAAAAAACTAAACTTATAACTCCACTTGTGTATTGTCCTGCATCATTGTGACATGTCCCAGGTAAAACCTTTTCAGTGTCCCATTGTCTCCACCTCATGTTACTTTCAACCCATGTTCATTTTTTTTCCTTTTTTTCTTTGATCAGCAATGAAGGGGTTTTCTGTCTTAAGACAACACAGATTCACACAACTTTGCTTTCAATCATATACTCATTATTATCACCAACAACTAAACATGTCAAACACTGCAACTGAAAATCATCACTGTGCAGTACCACTTTAGTTATGAAGTCAATATGTGGACCTAAACCAACATCAAAATATTAAGGTAAGAAAGAAATGCACAAAGGAGAACAAAATGAAACCAGAGAATGTTACATTCCTTTTTTTTTTTCCATATATAAGCAAAGGTGAAGTAATCACTACTTAGCCAAACAATCCCCATTTTTTTTAAATCAAGGTATTCCCACAAACCAAAAAAACTAAAACAAAACTACTCACAGTCCACAAAATCATCAAATGTAAAATCAAAATAAACCCAACCACCCAACCACCCAAATACCAGCTTTTACTTTCCACATTCTTATCCTCAAGCATGGCACATGGATTTGCACAAACAGCTTCTACTCTTTCGCACATACAAAGAAAAATCTCACAGCATTTCCCTACCCACTATTTCCTTTCATTCATACTTTTGGAGTTCAGACAAACCACAGCTTGAAAAAGAAATATAATATATATATATATATATATATATATATATATATATATATATATATGTGTGTGTGTGTATTGTGAGAACTTACAGATTTTAGAGTACAGAAAATGGTAGAAATGTTAAGAACACAGTCTTCCTTTGCAATTTGGGTTGCTCGTGAGAAAAAGAAGGAATAAGAGAAAATTATTTTATTTTTCCTTTTATTTTATTTTCTAGTGGAATTTTCATTTTTGTTGTGTACAAGAATAGTAGCATGGTAAGTCCATGTTCCCAATTCACACGGGTTTCATGTTACACAACATTTGTGGAAGATCATGGTGGTCTGAAAATGGAAAAAAAAAAATATATACATATATATATACATATATATATATATATATATATAATTTAAACTTATTTTGTATGGGATAAAATTTATCCTAAAGGGTCTCAAATATTTATTTTAAAAATAATAAGAATCTTTGAACTTAGAAAATAAAATCCGAGCATGTTTTCACCATAATGTAATAGTCATCGCCTCTTGTGTGAAATTTAAATTCTAGATATTCATGTGTCACTTAATCAAAATTATTATAACTTAGAATCATTTTATTTAAGTTTACGATGATAAACTTATGAGAATTAACCACTTTGAAAACTTGTCTGTGATTTTAATTGATAATAGTGTATATATTATGAACATTATTTCTTAATTATGTCAACCATATAGATAACGGAATACTTCTATCTTTCATATTGTTATTTTGTTTTTAATTATATTTTTAAATTACAATATGGTAAGCCTTGTAATTGTTTAAATACGTATGCACCAATAACATAACACATAACGTAATAATAATAAATTACTCATTCATTAAAAAGATATTAGCTCATTTTCTTAACTCTATTATCTCTCTAACATTAGCTTCATTTAAATTTTACATTAAACCTATAATAATACATATATTTTACAAAAGTTAAATATAAATATTAATTTTTAATTCATTAAGATAAATCACATAACATAATGTAAAAATACCATCTATTATTATTTTGTGTTGCACACGTTACGAATTCATTAACAATTTCATTATAAAATAATAAAAAATAACCCTCTCTTAATTTTAAAACCTATTGTCATGTAAAATTATAAAAGATCAAATATTAGTATTAAAAGTAAACATAATATAAATTTAGATTTTCCGTGTTGCTCTTGTTTTTATTAGAGTATATCAGTATATTCGTAGTTCTCTTATCATTTTTTACCTTTCAATCTAAATTCATATAAAGAATATTATTTCAATACCTTCAATAAATCTAACTTAATATATAAGTAAAATTAAAAAATAATTTAAACATATTTTTCTTTCTTTATCTTTTTGAAATGTCTTTAAAAAACAACTAGCATGCACATAGATGTGACAACGCCTGTGTGTACGTATTTTTTAAATATACGTGATATTATATTAATAGATGATGATAATATAATGTTATTAAATTAATATATAAAATAAAATTATATTTATTAAAAATAAAGTAAAATATATAAGAAAAGATGAGAGAATAAGTATTGATAAATAGAAAAAAAATTATAAAAATAACGGTTAATTTTCAAAACTTTTATAAATAATTATATTTTAAAGGGCAAAATTGGTATTTTGAAATGTGGACACAAAAGATGGAATCTCTTTATATATTGTTATAATCAGTTTCCAAATTTTAAAATGCAAAATATCATTAATTAATCCTAAAAATGTTATGTTAAGATAATTAAAGTTGAAACAATGTTCATTTTACTTAATAATACCTCTGCATATACCTCAATACATCATCATCATCAAGCATAAATTCTCATAATTTTCTCTTATTGAAATTTAAGAAGCCAAAACTAAAATTTCTGCAAACCTCACACTCATAAATACTTTGCAGATTAATATATTTGACACTCTTAGGAACATTAATGTCATGTGATTTTTAAAAGAGCTTGTCTCAGGCTTTTTACAAGATTATTCACTGTCATGCAGTATTTTTCGTCCATCTGCAACAAAGTTAAAGAAAATTAACTCAGAAAGCAAAATTATTATCTGTGCATGGACAATAGATATTCTCATACACCAATGATTTTCTTAAACTTTTCTTCACAGTAATTCATCCTCAATATATAAGTATTTTTTTTCTCTAAATATACTCTGAAATAAGAATGTTAATCAATAACATAACAACGATTCAAGAATTTTGAAGCCCTGATAAAATTATTTATGTTAAAATATATCATAATTTTGAAAGGTCTAAAATAAATTTAAAAACAAATGTTTTTTTCTAATAAAATAATTTATTGTAAAAATTAATAATCAATTATAATAATTTAATTAATTTTTATTAATTTAACTATAATTTTACAATTAATTCAATAGAAATATATCAGTACTTGAGGCTTTTTTTTTTTATATATACTTTACTTGCTTCGACAACCTGAAATCGACAATGACTTACTATCCTCTTATCTAAAGGAATTTAACCACATAAGATGTTTCTTCAAGTTAAACTTATTGAAGATTGACCTTAAGAAATTATGACCAAAAAATTTATATATTATTGGAAGTCTTACATCGACTAGAGATAAGGTCAATTCATAATATATAAGTGAGTGCAATCCTTACCTTGCAAGTCGATTTTGTGGGGTTGAATTAGACCTAAAAACTCACTTCTAACATATACTATTGATTTTATTTTATGAGTTGTTTTAATAAATTCATTATAATAGTTTAAAGTGTGTCTTAATTCTTCGAATTTATTTACGCTGATAGACGGTGGAGATTGTCTACTTTTAAAGTATTACTTGTTTATATAAAAGATTTAATACTCAACTTTATCATTTTTATTTGAGATGACACTTTCAACTCATACTTGATACAACTTTTTTCACAAGTATTTTCAATATTGTTCAATTTTTTTATTGGGATATACTAGGATGATTAACTACCTTTAAAGTATGAGTTATCCATATTAGAAACCTAACATCATATTCAACATATAAAATCTCTAAGGTTTAAGGTTCATGAGTCTTGTTTTTCTTATATCACTTAACTTAATTATTTATATTCAACTCATACTTAAATTCCTAACAGTAGTATATGAAATTTGTGATTACCTGAGCAATGATTGTGACTTTAAGAGTGGAAGTTCCAAAGGGCAACACACTGCTGCTAGCAAGAGAAAGATGATGATTTTGGAGCAAAGCCATGATTTTGAGCACAATGTCCTTTTGTTTGTGGCAGTGAATTCCAATGAGAACCTCTTTTTCCAACACTCTTGCTTCAACTTGAGGAAGTGGAGGAGTTGATCTATGAGACTTGGTTTGTTCTTGTTCTTCTCTTGAGCACACTTGGGAATAATATTTCTTTATCAATATTCTTGAATCTGTTCTCTTCCTCTTGTTCTGGTTTTCTAGCTCAACCACTCTCTCTTTAAGTTGTTTCATGTATATCATTGCTTCCCTTAGTACATAGGCCTTGTCTGTCTATACATTATTCATGTTTACAAGCAAAGTTATGCAAACTGTGTTTATAATTAGCAAAGACATTTCATCACATACAATAGTTTAAACATCATTTTTTTCTTCTGTATTTATAAGATGCAAGAAATTATATATGTATAAAAAAGATAGACTGAACAAAACATTGATCAAATTAAAATTAGAAAAATAAGACATTACTTTATTGCCAAAAAAAAAAAGACAAAACACATTAAATGTATTTTTCATCGTTAAATTATTATAAAATTTTTTATTTTGTTCGTAAACTAAATTAATTATAAACTATTTTATCTTTGAATGAAAGTTGTGTAAAATATTATATATATATATATATATATATATATATATATAAATATATTAATAATTGATTCCTAAGTTATCTAGATGCAGTCTGTGTAACTCTTCCTGTGAAACTATAGTATATAGTAATTTGTGATCGAACTTCATTTATTAGTAGAAAATACTTTATATGTCATTTGTTATATTATAGAAAATTTTTAAATAATTTCAAATTTGAATGATAAAACATAATTAATTACTATAATAAATAATTTATATACTAATTTATAAACTAAAAATTATTAGTAACTAAAATAGTTTTAAAAAATTATATTAATCTTAACTAAAACTGTTTATATTATGAATTGTTCTCTAAATTAGTCATTAATATTAGTTATTAATATTTTGATTACCAAAAAAGGTCTTTACATTGACTTTTAAAAATATTTTTATCATTAAAATTGATCATTATGTAAAAGTTTTGTATAGTATTAAAATACATTTTACACAATTTTCATGATGATCAAAATAATTTATATTTTAATTTAAGAATAAAATAATATTTTATAATAATTTAAAAATCAAAACATATTTAACCTAGAAATTGAATATACTAATTATATATACTCAATCACTTTTCTTTTTCTTTTCTGTTATTTTTTATCAAAACATTTCAATTAAATTCATGCTCCTTCTTCCATACTCACCCTCTACTAAACCCTAAACAAGACAAAGCATAACTATATGATGTATCTAAAATAATATTTTTACTTTAGATCTAGACAATAGTCAGAAGAATCTAAAAGCTACAGAAAATTATAGCATGTAATTAATTGTATTTGTTGCTCTCTAGATATTGTAATGTTGCAAGCTATTAGTAGGATTTCACTATACTAATTAATTTTTATTGACCTTAATTAATTTTTAAAATATTTCAGTTATATAATTTTATATATGTCAAAGACCAAATTCAAATAATAGTAACACACTTTTGACAGCATATAAGAATGATAATTAGGAGATTTAATCAATACAACTGAAACTTGAAACAGTAAAATACATATTTGAGAAACTTAATCCACAATTAATGATGAAATACGAGAGATTCAATTCTTAGAATTAAGGAATAAAAAACAAATGAACAGCGCTAGTAAAAGTACAAGATATTTTGACAACTAAATTATAGTAACTTTTTTTTACAACATGAAGTGATATCTTCTAAATAATATTGGAATACAGAAAAATAAAAAAATAAACAAATTGAAAATCATTTCAAAAATATCATCTTAGATCTTAAGAGAAAGTTATCGAAATAAAGTTGCAAAAATATCATTTTCTTTGTTAAAAAAGGTGAACAAGTGCATGAAGTTATTGTGGTCCGAAAAGTGCTGTAAAACTAAGCAAAACAGCTTTGTTTTTCTGCCACACTGGTCCTGCTTTCACTGCAAACAAAGCTTTTTTTTCTTTACCACTTCCCTTTCTACCATACTATGCAATGCACTTTTGTTTTGAAAGTCCAAAACTGTGCTATGGAACCATGGAACATGGGTCCTCTGCACACATGCACTTTTATCATTCATAGTTCATTGTCTTTTATCAACACTACAAACCTTCTTTACAAAAATGTCATCAATACTCTTTTTAACATATATTATAAAACTTATTATTATATAATATTATGTTCTGGCACATGAAATCAAAATATTCTGTGTGTACTCCTGTAATAATATGTAGCAGTCCTTCTCAAAGGGAATAAAATTCAGTAATAATCAGACAAAGAATCTGTTTTTTTCTTTTGCTGTCTCACCATTGTCTTCCTCTTAATACAACATGTTCAGATCAAGTAACACTACATGCAATTAATCTAGAAATTTTGTTCTTGAAAATTAATTTTATGGATATACTAAATACATTTTTATATTGCAATGGGTCTATATTCTATATTCCAAGAGAATTCATCGAAAAGATCCATTATCAATAATATATATGATTGTGATGACTCTATATTCAAAGAAATATAATATCAATAAGATACGAGTTCAAAATGCAGACCATTACATTCAACTACAAACTTTAAAGAGAATAAATTTATGAATCCTATCGTTATGTATTGTTCAATTCTTTTATCATTTCTATCCGACGTGAGATTTAAATGCCTAATTGGATTCTTAAAACATATGGAAACCTTGAAATGTGAGAAAACTTGTAGAAAAACAAAGAACAAAATTTATGAACAAGATGATTGAATGGAGTAGAAAACTAACCTTCTTCAATCCAGGTATGGTGGCAGAAAGTGCTATGAACCTTTCAGTGAGTTCCTGTCTTCTTTTTCTCTCAGCCATGATGTGATCTTGAATCTCAGATGAGCTTCTATACTTCTTGGCACCTTGTTTGGGCTTTGGGGTGCTCAAGACATGGTCATTCTCTGAGCTCAAAACTGAAGAACATAGGGCATAACTAGGGCAACCACCATGATCATTAGGTCTATTATAATAATGATGAGAAGGTTCCATGGTTGAGTTTTCAAAGGACAAGATGAAGGTGGATGAGGATGGTGCTGCTGAAGAAGAAGAAGCATTGTTGTTTGCAACATCATGAGAAATGATGGAGCTTGAGCTATTACTCTTGAGCATTTTCCCATGCCTCTCATCAAAGCTTGCATCTCCATAGCAACTACTTCCCATGGAAAAAACATTGTTACTGTTACTGTTATCATCGTTGTTATCATCGTATGAGAGCATGGTGGTGGTAGAAGAGTTGTGAAATGAGAAATCTAGTGGTTCAAGGAAAATCCCAGAGAGGACGTTATCTTGAGCAGTGGATTTGTCTTCTTCAGCCATTTCCTATGACAGAAAACACCAAACAGAAGAGTCAAAAGAAGATAAAGATAACAGAAAAAGTTGAGATTAAGATGTGGTGGTGATGATCATTGATCACAGTACTGATAGAAGAAGAAAAAAAAAGTGTTTTTTTATTGGTGGGTGATTAGTACCAAAGAAGAAATCCAAGTTTCCCACGCGTCTTCCATTGAAAGAAAAGTGGAAGAACTGAGTCCAAGGTTTCAGTCTTTTAAGGTACACAAGGAAGAACATGGAGACAAGGAAAAAGAGACGAACTCGTTATTCATGCGACGACAATTTCCACCGTTGGATGAAGTGTGATGATCTATTGAAAATGTTGTCATGGGGATGCAAACCCTTGTTGCCAAAATCAACATTGTCTTCTTTCAAATTAAGGAAATCAATTATTTAGATATTGGGCTCACTTCATTCTGCATGATGCAATCATAAGCTGTGAAGACTCGTAAGATCACCTTTCTAGGATCCACCAGTTAGATTCTTTTTCTTTTCTCAAACACTTTAAAATGATACAAGATCAAAAGCTAGTTTATTATTAAAAATTTATAAATTTAAATGTTATATCAGATATTTACTAAAAATAATTTGTTTATTGAGTGTTTAAAATAATTTTAATTTGGGTTAAATATGTTTTTGATCTCTTACCTTTTAGTGAATTTTGAAATTAGTCTATTTTAAAATTTTGTGGACCAATTTAGTCTTTTATCTTTTGAAATACATGAATTTAGTCTTTTAAATTAAATTTTATAAGTTTATTTGATATTTCAAGCGTGTTTCATAATAGTACTTGAATTAATATTAAAACAAAAATGTGTCAAACATTATAAACAACTCAAATACAATCTTGAAATGCGTACGAAACATCAAATAAATCTAACAAAATTTGATTAAAAGGACTAAATCCACGTATTTTGAAAGATAAATGACTAAATTGGTCCAAAATTTCGAAATGGACTAATTCTAAAATTCAGTAAAAGTTAAATGACCAAAAACATATTTAACCTATTTTATTTTAGTTTATATGTATTATCTTCTAATGTTATGAAGATATAGATAATGTGGATATACTTTTGTTCTTTTGTTTTGAATCCTACAATTCAAGAAAATAATTTATTAATGATTAGTGATAAAAAAAATATTAGTTTTTATCGTGATTAATTTAGATACCAATATATAAACTAAAATATATTGGTAACTAAAATAGTTTCAAAAAATTATAGTTAGTCTCTAAATTAATAATTAAAATAGTTTTTATTATGAATTGGTTTCTAAATTGATAAATATAATATTAGTTACCAAGTACCAGAAAAATTGGTGTCTAAATTAGTCTATAATTAAAAAATTAATTTTTAAATTGATTTCTAAATATATTTTTTATCACAAAATTGATCCTTATATGATAGTTTTCATGATATTGATTAATTTGTCTTCTTTCTCCTATCTGATCCAATTCATTGTTATAACTTGTTATTGAAAAGTGAATAAATAAGTTGATACATGAGCGAAAAAAGATAAAAGAAGAAAAAAATGTAAAGGACAAAGAATATAAATTTTCTATAAATTGTGAAATTTTAAATTACATGAATTTTCTATTTTTAGTAATAGTAAAGAGTAATAAAGAAACTTCAGAAAATGAAAAGTGATGAACCACAATTTTAAAAATTAAATTACATCGAAAATATTTTAATTTTGAATTGATCTTGAATTTGTGAAATAATCTTTTGATAATGAAAAACGTTCTATTCTTAGTACACGAAAAGCTTTATACAACCTCTGAAGAATGAAGCTAATTGAACGTAATTTGTACTCTAATGAAGTCTCTGTAAGCTAATATAAGAAAAGAAACTAATCCACATGTTATTCTTTGCAATTTCTCAATAAACCTACATCAATTTCTAAAAATCATAAAAAATAGCACAGGAGTTCAAATTAGCAAATATCTAAAAATCATAAAAAATACCACAAGAGTTCAAATTAGCAAATTATATATTCAAAATGAGACCATAGAAGTGTAGAGTTCAATTAATGTAACTATAGTTCAATGTAACTATAATCAACTCAAAATGATGTCTAAAAAAATGTTACACTCGAAACATTAAATGAATTTAAGATAAAGGCATTTGAAAAACAATAAAATTATAAAAATGTTAAGAAAATATGTTATAGGTAGACAAAAATAAAAAATATTTAATTTATAAGTTAGTTTATATTATATATATGTATACGAAATCATATTTTTGTGCTTTTTTAATGATTAAATTGAGAGTGTTTTATATTTCCACAAAACCAAATTGAAGATTTTATACCTATTAACTATCTAAGTGTGTTCATATTATTTTATTAAATCGTCTTATACTTTTTTTTGTTAATAAAAAAATACAAATGCATGTTCCATTACTTTTTATTTTGCATAATTTTATTTATGTTAAATTATGTTCTTTTGTCTCTATTTTCGTAGAAAACTATCGATTTAGTCTCTCTATTTTCATTTATCTCAATTTGGTTCTTATTTTGGGAAATTTGGTGCAATCAAGTATTTTCTGTTAGTTGTGTAGTAACAACGTTAAGGAGATGCCACGTGTTGATTTTTTTTTTAATTTTCTAATTTTTTAAAAAAATTAAAAAATTGTCATGTGTCAAGCTGACATCGTGCCATGTGATAGTGACAGTATGATGTGGTAGTGCCACGTGTCACTCTATGCCAAATGTCATTTTCGCATTCTCAATTTGGTCCTTGTATTTTTTATTTTTGTCTCAATTTAGTCCCAAATTTTATATATTGGACGAGTCATTGATACATTGATTAGACAAATCTATTCGTGCACATATTAGACAAGTATATTAATACATTAGATGACTTTATTAATTATTTGAGTAGAGAAGCCTTAATGCACATTAGATCGGTCTATCCATACAATAATTAGATGGGTGTAACAATAAATATTGAATGAATGTGTCTATGTATATTTGATTATATGAGTCTTGCAATACACATTATATGAGATATGATATTGACAAGTGTACCAAATTGCACAATTAATAAAGTGAAAAAAATTCATATAATTGTTTGCTCAGGAAACTCGGGTTTGTTCGAAGAAACTATGATTATTTACTAATTAAGGCTACTAACTTTAAAATAATGAAAAGATTGAATCTTTAATAAGATGAATATAAAATTATATAAAATAATAAAATTGATGAAATTAAGTATGTGGTAGAGACTTTGGATTTCATGTTCTAATTCAATGTAAAAACACTAAGTAATGTACTCTCAATTTTTACTCTAGCAATTACACCACATGCTAAAAGGCTCTAATTTCTTAGAGGCTAGTCTAAACCTTACTACTTAAAATTCTAATCCCTTAGATATTTTTACCAAAAGTTTACATTAAGTTCACATGTTTAAATTGACTAATTGACAAAACTCTGTGTAGAGGTCAAATTTATTAGTTATTTTATTCTAATAAAGGTTCTAAATTTTTTCTCAATAATTAGATACCAACAAATAGACAATAAAAAATCATGTAATTATGAACAAGAACAAAACAAAAGTAATAGACAAGAAGTATATTGAATAGTAGAATCACAAAGCACGAAGATACATTACACCTAATCCCAATGAATAAGGGAGTTAGTTACTCCTATACATTCATTCTGAGCATTATAAAAGGGATAGATGATGAAAATAATGGTAATGATGAGTGACTCTAATCTCCTTAAGGCTCTTTTTTCGTCTCTCCCTTAAGAATTTTACCTTCTTACCTATATTTATTTTCCTGACAAATGTCTCGTATGTTGATTTTTTAGTTATTTGATATTGTTAATTTGCTTTTTTACCTATTTTAATGGTTGAAACTTTTATTTTTTAAAATTATTAAATTCTATATGTGGCTGGACAATCACTATCTTCCTATTGAGTCCATATAGTCGATATTATTTGTGTCCAATTTTTTATCCACGCTATTTTTTTCTTGTTACTAAATAAATGCATTCTTGTAGTGTATATATATATATATATATATATATATATATATATATATTTTGTAACTTTCTCGAAACATATTAGTTAAAGAAATTAGAAGAGATCTTAGTGACTTTGATATATCATACAAACCTAATCCTAACAAGTCATCATTCAATACAACATTGAAATAATCTCATACAACCGTAATCATACTCTAAACCTTACGTTCCATACCAATAATAGCCTATCTTCTCAAAATCTCAAATCCTAACCTAAAAAGTGGGTAAAGTTGATGAACAAATAAATGTAGTAACACAGTCGATGTGATTTCCAAACTCTTTGTACCAAAAAACAAAGAAAAATAATCTGTTTATTGCATGCTATAATAGTAATAGTAACTAATTTACATTTAGAATACCTAAAATATCGGCAAGATTGATGCGGTAAAATTTTGGCCATGGCTAACTTGGTCGACCTTCGAGTAGGACTGACTCGGTTGACCTTCAGGCATGACTGATTGAACTGACTTTTAGTTGGGGTCGCCTAAGTTGAATATCAGTTGCGACCGACTTACCCGATATTCGGCAGGGACTGACTCAACCGAATTTGGACCCGATCAAACTTAATTGATTTTCGGGTCAAGTTGTCTAGGCCAAATTTTTGCCTGAACCGACTCAGCTGAATTTCAACTAGGGCCAACTCGACTAAATTTCTGCAAGGGTTGCCTCGGTCGACCTTCAGTTAATGTCAACTCAGGTCAACCGTCGCCCGGAACCAACTTGATCGACGTTTGGCCAGGGTCGACTTAGCCTGACCCTTATTCGGGTATGAGTCACGTGCACGCACACGCACGCACACACACGCACGCAGGGTTGCCTCGGTCGACCTTCAGTTAATGTCAACTCAGGTCAATCGTCGCCCGGAACCAACTTGATCGACGTTTGGCCAGGGTCGACTTAGCCTGACCCTTATTCGGGTATGAGTCACGTGCACGCACACGTACGCACACACACACACACACAATATTATCACCAATGTTTGATAATATCTTACCATATCTAATAAAGTACAATTTACAATTATAATATAGTTTAATTATATTTTTGATCTTTTAACTTTCAGTACAAATTGAAGTTAATCCATTTTTCAAAACTTTAGACTAATTTAGTCCTTCATCTTTATAAATTGGTGAATTTAGTCCTTTTAATAATATTTTGTTAAGTTTATTTGACGTTTCAAATGCCTTTATCACTTAATATTGAAATAAAAATGTGTCAAACAAGGTAAACAATTCAATTTTATCATGAAACACGTTTGAAATATCAAATAAACTCAACAAATTTTGGTTAAAAAAACTAAATTCAAGCATCTATAGAATTTGAAAACTAAATTAGACCAAAGTTTTAAAGAGAAACTAATTCTAATTTTTACTTAAATTAAGAATTAAAAATATATTTAACTCTAAATTAAAATTTAATGGATAGACGTAACGATTAAACTAAGTAAGCACATATTTCGTTCATTAAAACAAAATTATGTTGGTCTTTCCTAGCAGATAAATAGAAGACATAACATGGTTATAAAGTGATTGGTTGTATTTCTATTTTGAATGGTTTATGATTTGGGCCTATGTTAGCTTTTTGGAGTCATTTGTTGCTTTCAATGTCAGATGTGTGTGGCCTTTCTACCAAGACTTCTCCATTCAAGACAACTCACATTTTTTAAGAATGGAAAAAAGATTAATACTTTTCGTTTTTAAGAAAAAAATATTAAAATAACATTTTATTATTTTTAAAAAAATAACTTTGCATGGTTTAAATAAATCAAATACTGAACTAATTTTGAGTTTAGCAAGTAGTTAATATGATTTTCAGGATAAAAATACAAATACTAAAAATGATGTCATCAACAAAAAATATGAATCATAAGTGTTATATATAGGCAACCATACCATATTATCATTATATAAACAAAATAATGTTTTATTTGGATTAGAAAATAGACACTGAAAGTGTGAAAAAAAAGTGAGAAGTAAAAATATTTTGAAATAAATGATATAAGTAAAAGTATACAAAAAATTAAATATTTATGTTATCATTAATATTTTTAATTATTATTTTGATTACTTATTTTATTATATAAGTTTGATAGTTTTTTTCTTCTTCTTATTGTTATAATAATTTTTTAAATTTTATTAAAAATGTTGTTAATTTTGTCTAGTTTTGTAAAAATAAGTAAATATAATATCTATAGTTAAATTAAGAATAACGAATGATATGAATAATAAATGTTATCTTCTAATTAAAAAATAACTTGGCGATAAAAGTACCAAGTGACACTAAAAAAAGAAAAAAAGTAGACCAACATGCAAATATTTAAAGTAATTAATGAGATAAAATTAAGAAAATATCCTTAGTGAAAAAGAAAAGTTTTCTTATCTTCATTATAATAAAAATCAAGAATATCAATACAAAATTTAAACATAATTAATCATGTTTAGGCCCTTAGGTGATTATATCGTAATACTTTATTAAAATTAAAATATAATTCTAGTTTCTATAATTTAGTGTATTTCTATTTTTAATTTTGAAGAAAATAATTAATAACATTTTCAATATTTTGTTTTTGTTCATGTTACCAAGAAGATATAAAAACTTAAGTCTTGAAAACATTATATTTGTTAAGTAGACCGTCATTCAAGATACTACTAAAAATTCTCTTATTACATAGGAATTTTCTTGCGAATTCTTATTATAAAATCCTAAATTTTGAAATCATTATATTTGTTAAAGACCGTCATTCAAGACACTACTAAAAATTCTCATATATTACACGGAAATTTTCTTGCAAATTTGTTAAAAAAATTGCAAGAAAAGACTTTTTCCTGTTATTTTTTCTAAGAATTTTAATTTGCAGGTAATTCCTTCGTGAGTAATTATTTCCTACAAAATTATAAAATTCGCAAGTATTTCCTACAAAATTTGTTGCGAAAAGTGTTTTATACAAAATATTTTACAAAAAAATTGATAGCAATTTCCTACAAATTGTTTTTCATAACAAAATTTATAAGTATTTCCTACAAAAAAAATTCAAAACAAAAATGGCAGAAAATATAAATTTTTTTAGTAGTGAGATTTAATGATTAAATAGGCAAATGAATTGAAAATAATAACGATAATAAGATATCATAGAAAATAATATTAGATAAATATAATTACTAATACTAAAGATTAAAAAAATTTAAGTTTTTATATTTAAAATACACCAAAAATATCATAATATTATGTCTAAGTTTCAATTTTACAAGATGATGTTATTTAACAATAACAACTTTAGATTTGAAAAAAAAGTTAAATATGATTTTGATCTTTAATTTTCAATAAAAATTAGAATTAGTCTCTCTTCAAAAATTTTGCGCAATTTAGTCCTTCAATTTCAAAAATGTGTGAATTTAGTTATTTTAACCAAATTTTGTGAAATTTATTTGACGTTTCAATTGCGTTTCATGATAGCATTTGAGTTGTTTATACCGTTTAACACATTTCCACTTCAATGTAGCTGAGAAACATGTTTGAAACTTTAAATAAACTTAACAAAATTTGGTTAAAATGACTAAATTCGTAATTCAAAGGACTTCATGCATTTCTAAAGTTAAAAAACTAAATTGGGTCAAAGTTTCGAAGAAGAACTAATTCCAATTTTTAGTGAAAGTTAAGGGACTAAAGACATATCTAACAAAAAAAAAAAAAAAACATATCTACTTAAAAACTAAGAAAATAAACTACTAGGGATATTACCCAAACATCCATATCTGAAATGCTTACGTGTGTCCTTTTGTTTGGTTTTCTTTTTATCTTTTTGGTATGCTAAAGTTGGTGTTTGGGAAATTACGCACTGAACCCTTTGTTTTGGTTTGTAATTTTTTTTCCAGAATAAAGCCAATGGGTTTTTCCCGTTATTTGTGTGCTTTCCCACTTTTCCAACCCTTTAATTTCAATTTTGATTTACGTATTGGATGATAGGGAACCATCCTTCAACCTTTCTCCATCTTGTATTCATCTTTTCCATTTTCTCTACTGGTTTGTTTTATGATCTTTTTCCCATTATCAACATATTCCCCTCTTTCAATCTTATTCTTTTCATTTATTCAATCTCACTATCTTCTTTCTTGCCACCCTTGCCCTAGGGTTTTTAATCTTGTTTTCCTTTCCATTTTCTTATGCACCCTATGTTGAAAGGTTGAAGGCTAACATGAAAGCATCGTCGAACATGGGAAGCAGAGGGCAATCGAAGATGATTTTGACGATTGAAGGTTGCACTAATGTAAAATAGGCTTTTTATATCGGTTAAAAAAGATTTTTTATACCAGTTCTAGCATCGATATAGATACAGGCAATATAGAAGGTTCGATCTTGTCATAGCAAACGACGAACGCGACAAGACTTCAACGACAACAGACGAATTAGATGAGATCCCAATGTGGCGAGTAAATGGAGAAGGAACAAAAAAAGGAGAGCACCAAGTTTGGAGGAGCAAAAGGAGTGTGAAGTGCGAAACGTGAGTCGGAAGCGCAAAGTGTCAGAGAAAATATTCTATACTGTTATAATGTAGAACAGTCCAAAAATGTTACTACTGTTTATGCTTGTTCTAGCTTCTAACATGTATAATAATTCTTCTCCAATGTCAAAAAAATGCTAGTAGATCACTATCTATTCCCCTTATAGATTCAACATGTATAAAAGAACTTATATCATTTATAAGATTGCACTTACTTCTTTTTAGACATGTCAAAGTGAGTCAACCCGACTCACACGGGTTGGCTCACCACGAGCCGGGTTGAAAATGAGTGAACCCAATCCGGCTCACTTTATGGTGAGCCAAAAATTTTGTAACCCGGCTCAACCCACTACGGGTTGGTGGGTTAAGTGGGTTGGCTCACCAACCCACCTAAAAAATTATTTATTTATTTATTTATTTATTAGTATTCAAATATAGAAAAAGAAGTTCTTTTTCCATATCTGATAAGATTTAAACTGATATAATATATAGGTATAAAAAGCAAATTTTGCACTAGTGTTGGAAGGTTCAACCTTTGATCGGACAATGATTTCTTCATCGAAAGCCTTATTCTTCATCATCAAAGGTTCTTCCTCTACATCTTCTTAATCAAATTAGGTTTTCTTGATTTGGTTTTTGTCTTGATTTGATTTTTGTCTTTTCCGTTCGTAAAGAAGTTTTTTTTTTTTGTGTGTGTAATAATAACATCCAAATTAATTCTTCTTCTTCTTCTGCTTTGTTCCAAAATATACCCATCCTTGCCATTCTTAGTTTTTGGCTTAACTCTTCATTTAGATTCTATGTATTTTTAGTTTTTGGATTGAGTTTCTTCTTTGTTTTGCTAGGTACCCATCTTGCCATTCTTAGTTTTTGAATGAGTTGAGTTTCTTCTGGGTGTGTGAAGGTAAGTATCAAAGGTTATATGGTTGGTTTTTTATTTTATTTTTTATTTGTAATGTCACTATTGGGTCAACTTGGTATAGTTTTACTTATTAAATCATCATGTATTTTATGTTTTTATTTTAAACTTAGGGTTTGCTGTATTTCGTTCCGGAAAGATTTGGTTTGTGCTTGGTATGGATTTTGTGGACGAAAGTTTGAAACTTGTATGCTAGTTGCAGCTGATGTGGCAAAGTGCCATATTGTAATAGGAGTTTGTGACGATCTTATCTAAAAAAAATTTCCAAAGTTACTTTTTACATTTTTTATGTTTATTTGGTTCTTATTTCTTGTTAGTGCTTTTCTATATTTTGTTTTGTGGTCTTTTGATATGTATTTCATAGTCTAGATTTTGTTAAAGTTGTCATTAAGCTTGGTAATACTCCAATTTCTTGGAAAACTCATAAATAACAAAAAGTTTCTGTCTTTTTAACTGAAGTTGAGTATCGATCGATGACTAAAACAACCCAAGAATTAATATGGATTAAAGATATTTTCTCCTCTCTCAATATTGAATACTTTCTGTTTCACCTCTATTGTGAAAATCAAATAACACTCCACATTGCAAAAAACCCTATTTTCCATGAACGGATATGTAAGTTAACCGTCACTTTTTACTAGATAAGATAATCCAAAATCTTTTCCTTTTCCCTCCTATATTCGGATGACTACTCAACTAGCTAATCCAAAAAGTTATATATATATATATATATATATATATATATGTATATATATATAT
>Ga0214542_1002411_pt1 | contig 38670 bp, 18 predicted proteins | sample CNSS1metaG_FD_160096 | JGI IMG/M metagenome (GOLD analysis project Ga0214542, IMG submission 160096) | Root nodule microbial communities from cowpea collected in UCLA plant growth center, Los Angeles, California, USA - CNSS1 | ecosystem: Host-associated > Plants > Roots > Nodule | place: USA...
CCAGTTATACAAGAATTTGAAAAGTTAATGCAAGAGTCCATAAAAGAAGTAATTAATATACACAAGTGCAAGTTTTTTTTTTTTTTTTAATTTTATGCGGGCTTGCGGGCCTATGCTAGCCGAGCCCGCGCGGGCCTGCAGGCTCACTACCCTGGCCCGCAGCCAAGCCCTAATTGCCATCCCTAGTGGTAAGTAAATAAGGAATCAACTTGAAAAAAGGATATAGTAAGGATATTATTATTTTAAAATTGACCATAATTTTAATTTGTTGAAGATTAAACAAATAGTTTTAGAATAAAAATAGAAATTGATCTATTGATTTATCTTATTCAATTTTTTTTATCCAAATAGGTTGTTGATTTTTTTTTATATATAAGTTCTTTATAAATATTTGATATATACATAGATACATTCTTTTTTGGGTTAAATATGTTTTTTGTCCCTTAACTTTTAGTGAATTTTGAAATTAGTCAATTTCAAAACTTTGGATCAATTTAGTCAATCATCTATCAAAATAAGTGTATTTAGTCTTTTTAATCAAATTTTGTTAGATTTTTTTGATATTTCAAGCGCATTTCATAATAGTATTAAACTTAACATTAAAGCAAAAATGTGTCAAACAGTACAGTATAAACAATTCAAATACAATCTTGAAATACGTATGAAACGTCAAATAAACTTAACAAAATTTTATTAAAATGACTAAATCCACGTATTTCAAAAAATGAATCACTAGATTGATCTAAAGTTTTAAAATAAACTAATTTCAAAATTCAGTCAAAGTTAAGGGACGAAAACAATATTTATTTTTTTTTAATTAATATCAGTGGACTTATATGTTAGTAGATTTTTTTTTTCAATAATTCGTTTACACATGAAAATTTGAATGAATTATCTATTTGATAATACCAATTTAAATATTCATTGAATGATTTTATTTAAACATTTCAAGGAAGCTATAAATTTCGGGATTTCGATACTTTGATAAAGTTATTGTTAATTTTTACAAAGTATTCACACAACCTTTATCTTCTATTTTTAAACCATAATAAATTATTTTTAAAAAAATATTTAGCTAATTGAGTGATGACATGTTGACATTGTTAAAACTTTATAAAAAAAGTTTGTCAAAATTATTTTTCCTAAATTTCGAGATGCACTCAAAATATCTAAGAGTCTAAACTATTTTTTCAGAGTAAATATACTTATTTTAATTTCAAAACTATTTATTATAAATTTTTATTTGTTTGTTTAAACATAAAAAATAATAATAAAAGAGGTAAAAACAATTTATTTGGATAAGTCACTCACCATAGTAACAAAAAAAAAAGGTTCTTTATTGCATTTGGGGAGATTACAATTACAGCAATAATTGGATCAAGCATTCTGCATCTCACACCCCTTTATAGAACTGCTCATTATTGAACTGCAAAATACACTGCTGTTAACAAAACAAGCAAAATGTCACACTGTGGAAGCTGTTGATTCCATCCATCATCACTCTCTTAGGGAGCAAAGCCTTTCTTCAAAGTTTGAATGGTGGAAACATCAGTCTTGAAGGACAAAGCCAAGATATTGTCATCAATGGAGGTGTTAAAGAGGGTGCTTGGAATCGACACAGTCCCAGCACTGGCACTTCCAAAGGCAGATATGGCCACTGCAGGCTTCTGAGAATCCGAATTGTACTGGAAGTGCACCAGACCCTTTGGGAAAACAAACACATCTCCAGTTTTTAGTGTCTGAGTGAAGAGTTTATTGGTTGTGTCCACAAACCCCACTTGAAGAGAACCCTGAACGTTGAAGAGTAACTCTGCAGAACGAGGGTGTGTGTGTGGAGGGTTCACACTCCCACCGGGGAATTCAAGCACTGCATATGAAACACTTTGTCCATCAACAGCAGGAAATTCTGCTCTGCTTGCTTTCTGCACTTTGAAAGCTGAGAGAGTGTTGGGTGAAAACAAGGAACGGAAGCCTGTGAAGGTGAAGAAGTTGCCATCAAGAGTGGTGTTGGGAGGAACTATGAAGTCTGTGAGAATGTCAGGGTCACCACCACAAGATATCTGCATGATGCTGAAAACTGATATGATCAGTGTGACTACTTTAAAGGTGGTGGAAGACATGATTAAGGTTATGATTAAAATCAATATTACTATTACTGTCTTGAGTGTGGTGTTTCAAATTTCATGAATGTTTATTTATAGGGATTTCTGCTGTGTGTTGGAGTTTTGTATTATAGCAACTATGGAGATTTCAAAGTGGTTAACCTCTGTTGTGGTCTGCAATTATTAGAGACTGCAACAAGAATGTTCTGCATGGGTAACTCTTCATGCCGATTCCAACCAAATAGAGACAAGTTATACTTGTAGCTTTTCTTTTGTTTTAACCTATTAGAATGGATAATTGCTTTTTATGTAGAGTGTCTCTGATATCCTTGAGAAACAAAAATGTTCTTCGAACTTACAAATGATATAAATCATACTTCACAAAGGAAAAAAACAAGGATACAAAGTGTGAAAGGTGTGTGAATGAAGAATCTTTATAAGATATAATTTATTTTATTTAGAATTTGAAACACTGTTATAATATATGTTAAAAAAATTGAAATAATAAGAATTTACCGTAGTGATTTGGTTATTTAAAATTTAAAATTTTATTTAAAGAAAAAAAAGAGTAAGAATTTGAAACTATGTATATTCTTCTTTTTTTCTTTCAGGTCTAGGTAATTTATCTTTATATTTTCTTTATGCTTATTTTGATTATAACATTATGAGTTCCGTAAACTGAAATGGGTAATGCATGAAGACATTATGGTGTCCACATGTATTGTCAACATCTCATTCATCCTTTCTTCATTAAAAATAACAGAATGATACAAAAGAAGGACTCCAAGTTCATCGCACAATACTATTTCGGTAGAATAATTAAAAGAATATTATACTCTTTATCAAAAAAAGAAGAAGAAGATGAGAGAATATTCTAGTTGTTTTTAGGCGTTTAAGTTGTTAAATTTTGCGGACTGCCAAAATGAAAACAAGAATGAGCATAGTAAACATCAGTTCCAGCTGCGTAATAGGTGTCACATATTGGAGCAACTAATACTTACAAATTACTAAATTCGGTCACTTTTTTTAATGCAAATTGTCAATAACTTCATAAAAGATGAATCAGTGTCCCTGATGAGAAAACCAAATGTAACTTGTGAAAATCGTTGAAATCAGAAGGTTACATGTTACATCACAAGCATTGACAGTTTCTCTCATGTCGAGCTCATCACAGATTTTGTTATTCTGGTTCTTCAAATATCACTATTTTCTCAATTTGGTTTTCAAACAAAAAAACTCAAGAATTTGACATTTATACAGTAAATGTCATCAATTTGGATTCTGTCATTCTAAGTTAACTTAATTTCCTCTTCTATGTTAAGGGGGAATACAAATTAAACATGAGCTGAATTCATATAAAAAAGATTGATATAAACTCTAATCCAAAATCATAGTGGACATGCAAGTCTTCTTTTGTATATGAGCCTTTTGAGTATTCCAAAAAGACACAATACCAACGATATATGAAACGATATATGAGTTCAACCTATGAAATCATCTTTTAACTCAAATCTTTCAGATGAATTTATAGATCTAATTCTTTAATATTCAATTTCCTGTAGAGCCGAAACTCAAACTTGAATTCTTATGATTTCTTCGTTCATATACATATAACAAATTTAATATATAGTGTAAAATTTTGTTAAGAGTATACTGCAATATAATTTATTAAGAATCACTGGTTGTTATTATTATTATTTTCTAATTGTAGGGGTGTTTTGATATTTTGTAGGTTGATAGTAATTGAAAGCATTAAATTCTAATTATTATTAACTTAACAGAAAATAAGTTAAAATATTTTACATCACATTATAAATATATATTTAAACTATTTTTAAGCTTGATTTTTAAATAATATGAGAATTAAAAATTAAAGCTGGAGTTGAGAAGAAGGGCTTTTAACTTTGTTCTCAGATTTGCAATCTAGAATGTGTTGGAAAGACAAACTGGAACGTGATTTTTGACTTTAATGTAACACGCACACTCACACACATCAGTTACACCTCAAACTCTTGCAACTTTACAATAGTATTATATAAGAGAAGCTTCTATGAAGCACCGCCATTACCATCCAAATTCTCTTTTCAACCCCTTTTGAGAGCCACAGAGGAGAGCACAATCAAGCAAATTAAGAAAACCGCAGCAACGAAAGAAGCCACCACAGCTTGGCTAGTAACCTGACAGAAGTCAGTGTACTGCTGACAAATGGCGATCCAATTGGCATCTTGGCTCCCATTGTGCGCTAAGTACACAACAGCTGCAGCAGCTGAAGCAGCTGCGATCACCAATGCCATTGCAAACTGCAACAGTTTTAAGTGTTATTGAGTGAGATGATTGTTGGAACAAAACATGTTGGTGAATGCATTATCTCAATTCAGACTTACTATGTCTACGATCACTAGTAGAAGCCTTGGCCCTACTGCAAAAGGTCGAACAATGCATACAATTGAAAATGGCAACGAGAGGATGAGGAATACAACTGCTGCTCCATTCGCAAATACAAAAAACCTGCATGCCACCAAAATAAATGGTTGGTATTTCCATCTAATTAGTGTAACTATTTGTGATCTACTTTTAGTGTGTATACTTTTATGGAACATAAACTTACTGAAACATTGGAAAATCATCCCACTGAACATGAAACTGAAAGAACTGGGTGAAGAATGGAAGTATCTGCTCATTGTTCCCCATGACGGCAGCAGCACCTATAGCAGAACTAATGGCTCCGAGCCTAAGGATGAAATCTAGGATTGCGGCACCCTTTCTCCATCCCCCCCTTGGGGATGGGGTAACTTTTGTGGAAACTACTGTTACAGAAGGGGGAGCAGCCTCAGCAATGGTTTTTCCTTTGCCATTGCTCCTCGTCCTCCTTGATTCTGGGCTTGTAGGTGCAGATGCCACACCCTCTTTCTTTGACTCCATCACAATAGGATATGGAAGGTACCCTTTTAAAAGGTCTGAAGAAGGAGTAAGATTTTATTTATTTTTTTCTGGTATGTAATGTGGAAACTGGTACCTGTGTATATATAGAAGATGCATAAAGAAAGTTGAGACATTCAATTAACGGAGTTGGTTAGTGAAGATGCTCTATGTTGCTTTGTTAAGTCTAATTCTGTAAGGTGTAATGAAGGAGTTGTTCAGAACGTACTTGCTCCACCTCGTACCAAAAGCATTTTTCCTCTATTCTTTAACGTTCCTATACTGGGACCATGTTACTATATTGCCTTGATAAAAATACAGAGGAATAAAATAACTGGCACTTGATACATAAATTTTCAAAACCAAACCCAAAAACCGTACAATCAACCGTCACAGATTCATATTATGAACGAAGATCAATTGCACAATACGCCAGCTTCCAAAAACACCATTTGCTTTCCCAAAGCATTATAGTTCATACTGAATTTTGGTTTTTTATATACATTGCTAAATGACCAAATTTACCTTCTAACTAATCCATACGCATGAATTTTGGTTTCTTATATAAAATTCAGAAGAGAAAAAAAATCCTCTTCTGATATATAATGGACATTTACTATAAATAAACAATTTTGAACTTATTTATATTATATATATATATATATATATATATATATATATATATATAAATTAAGAATGTTTGACATATATAAATATTAAACTAAAAATTCCACATGTTTATTAAATTGCATGAAATTAACAGTTTTTATCCCTTGTTCTTGCCTTGTTGGTGAGTGATAAATCCTCTAGAAGTTTGGAAAGGCTTAAACCATTCCAGGTATCATTCTAACAGTTGCAAAATAAGATGTTTTATCTATCACTGAACAGGATTGGTGCCATCTAAGGTTAAAAGCGCCTTATATAGATCGGGACGCCTATCACGGAATACCCCCCAACTATGTCTCGTGGATTTGATCTTGTCCAAATCAAATTGTGCAATAAGAACTGCTTCCTCCTTATCGTCAGCAATTGAAACAATTTCTCCATTAGGCCCTGTATGATAGTAGAACAGAGTCAAAAGACAGACAGAAAAAGAGAACTTGTGGCAGCAGCTAAATCTTCCCAAGTATATGAAAAATGAAGTAAGAGAATTATTACAGTATAAAGAGGAAAGGGGCAATGGAGCACAGCAAGATAAGATTAGTTAAAGGTTTATATGAATGCTGAAAAAGTATATCATATTTTCAATGAAAAGCTTTTTATGACTGCACTGGACAACGAGTAAAGTGTATTTCTGTGCCAGCAAGAAATCCGTTCAGTCAAATTACCTGCTATGAAGGAGTTTCCATAAAATGTTATCTCGCTTTTTCCATGCTCAGTCTCAATTATCTCCTTTCCAATCCTATTTGAAGCCACAAGAGGTACCTGCATTTTCCAAAATTATTTGATAACATATGTTGGAAAGTTTAAGTATTAATGTTTACACAAATGGTTCAACCCTCCACATTTTCTTGAAAATATTATCAAACAGTAAATTTTCTTTTCTCTGATGCATAGTTTAGCATTGTATCTTCTGTTTTTTATCCAACAAATAATGCTTAAGGAGTTATAGAATCTAGACATGGAAATAGAAAGAGCTGCAAGCAGATTATATATAAGGAGCCAAGATATGCACCTAACAGAAACACATCATAAATGAAAAAAATTATGTGGGTGAGTAACCATTGACTTGCATACAAAACCTACCAAATTGGCCCCAGCATGTCCTTGCATAACTCGTTTCCAGTGGTCACGCGAATCAATGTTTGCATCATGTGGTTCAGTCCCAATAGCCGTAGGATAAAATAAAATCTCAGCACCTTGAAGCACCATTGAACGGGCTGCCTCAGGAAACCACTGATCCCAACATATAGCTGACATGAAAATTAGGTAAAATAGTAACAGAAAATAAGAATGTTAACTTCAGCTGCTATCTCACACGAAGACAAAAAATGCATGTTCCAAAATGTGTTGGGTTGCTTTTGCAAAGATAAAGTCAACATTGGGGACATATCTTTTACAGATTCAGCATTTTTCTGTCAGTCAAAATCTTATACATAACACGTTTAATAGATGTTTCAGTATAGGAAAGGAAAATAGAATGCATACAATTACAGTAATTATAAATTAATACCAACTCCAATTTTTGCAAATTTGGTCTTGAAAACCTGTTCAGCAAAAGCCTCAATGTTACATGGCGTTCAATAGTCATAAAAAAGGACCATAAAACCAAATTCATTCAAATCAGTGCATATCAATTAAGGCTATCTTAGGTACCCACCTTAAATCCAGTATCCCCTGGATTAAAGTAGAACTTTTCCTCGTAACCTGTAGGAGAGATTGTTTGATGGGTTAGGATGTAAACATTCTAACTGACACATAAGTGGCCAGAATATTGCATACCTGGTCCATCCGGAATATGGGACTTTCTATAAATCCCAAGATCAGTGCCATCAGCATCAATTATGGCTATTGAATTATAGTGTGCATTATTTGCCTCCTCAAAGAAGCTAACTGGTATAACTACGCCTAACTCTTTTGCAAGTTTCTGCATCCTACGTTATGAACATTGAAACAAGAATAAGGATTCACTATAGGACGATGAGCATAAAAGGCTATGCCAATGTTTGTTCCTCTGCCCCAAAAGTACTATGTTCAGTGGCATGCACGTAGTGACTAACAAGCAGATCACAGAAGCTAATTTATATTATTTTACCTGAGGATTGTGGGATGGTCCTTATGTGGCTTAGCTCTTTGAATATAATCCTCTCTTTGCGCTTGACAGAAGTAATAACCTTCAAAGAGTTCCTGAAATTAGTCAAACATTATTAATGTGATTCAAACACACAGCCAACCAGGGTTTTCCATCAGATTAATGAACATTAAAATTACTATCCCTACAATGATAGGATATGGAATCTGTTTTGTCAGTATCAACATCAAAAGTCATAATAATCCGTTAGTCTGTCTGGCCAGTAGTTCCAAAGATAAATAAATTTACAGCAAAAATATTCTGACGATATCAGCAATTACTGTCAAGAATCATAAGCATTATTATGAAATCAACATTTTTTGTAACAAAACAATGCTAATTAAATTAATAAATAGTGAAGAAGTAGGGCTGTAATTTATTCAAATCTAACCCAAATTCCATTTCATACAGGCATATGGCAGAAAAAACAACTCTACTCACAGTCAAACAAATTCACCCATGTCTCACTAGGTTTATCATCTATAGTGTCCCATAGTTTGACCCATAAGTTCTGGACCATAACATAGCATTGTATTATTCATGGTAAAAAATAGTTTTATGAAAGAAATACCATCTTATAAAATGTCGGATACAATAGAGTAAATGATTTATAAATCAAGAAAATTATTTCCATGTAAATTGATAATGTAACCAGATCTATGCTTCTAGTCCACAATCTCAACATGTACTTTGTTATGTTGGAGCTTGCTGCTCTTAAATCTTCATTTTCCTTAAAACAAAGAATACTTTTAATTGATGTTGTGAACAAATAATCACATGGTTTTGACCCAGTGAATGAAGAATACACTTAGAATTCATTTATGCACATATCTACATGACCCTAACCTTATGAAGGAATTAAAGGAGTTAACAAAACTATTGGATGGAATTAAATAATCTATAATTGACATGTAACACAAGAAAGAAGCACTATTAGGAAGGGCATCCCAGGTTATAAACACACCTGAATGAGAATGATATTTGCACCCTGTTTATGTGCAGCTCTAACTAGCCTGCAGCAGAAGAGCCAAAGGTATCACATAACATGGATAGAAATTCATTTCTGACCAATCTACCAATTAACTCTTATATAATTAAACAATAGTTAGGGAAAAAAACTGAAGCTCAAAAAGTTCACAAGCTGCAAGCATTGAAGTAAGGACGGTCAGGGTTGTCTCTGTGAGCCAAAGCTAAAGAAAATATTATAATGTTTCCTTTTGAATGTGAGCGACATCCAGTGGAAGCATGGGCTAAAAATTAAATCTTTTAACCTGGGCAGCTTGTAAACCTCGTCACTAATTCAGGATTCAGGGCATGGAATTGAGATTGCAAGAATAAAGAATCTGAAATAAATTGAAATTGTAAGTAGGAAAATAAGGAAGGAAGCGAAATAGTCACCTCTCGGCGGTGGCGACATTTGTTGAGACATCATCGGTGCAAGAAAACTGCAGAGCAGAAACCACCACGGTTCTACGCTTCTCCATCCGCAGGAACAACGTAATTAGACTCAGATTTCTTTAACAGAAGATTAATGGCCCTTTATTCCCTTTATTTTGGAAGTGCACTGCATACAGTGAGAGATACCGTGAAATTATATTCGGCCAAGACCAACCAACTTTTCTAAAGGGAATAAGATTCTAAGTCCCATCGACAATTCTCAAACTTAGGGATTATTTGCCCTTTATTCCCTTTCTTTTGGAAGTGCACTGCATACAGTGAGATACAGTGAAATTATATTTAGTCTTCGAGATAGCATATGGCACAATATAGACATGAAATCAAGTATAAATTACCTTGCACACAAAAATATGTAGAGTTGGAAGGCCATAATGATTACCAATTTACCATACAAACAATCAAATATTATATTGGTATACATTAATTACCATAAGTCCATAACCGCACATTTTATGTTTACAAAATAATCATGAATGAATCCGAAAAAGCAATCTATATAATTAATGAATACCATAATAGGCACGAGAAGCATATGAACTTAAAAATTCCAGAAGCACGTGTTAGAACATTTTTTCAGAGTTCAACATGAAAAGTATTAGGAAAATGATGTGGTCAGAAAAAGATGTGAGTCATCTTCATACATGAAAAGTATTTATTTTTTGCAAGCTAGATTGACTAGTGTTACATTTCTCAAATCCTTCCCACATCTCGCAGACTGTGGAGCCGTGTGCAGAAATTTCCGATCACTGCGGCACCTTATCTGGACTCGCTCCAAGCAATTTCCGGTGAGGTTACAAACACACGTGACCCTTTTGCAATAACACTCTAAAAATCAAGGAACCCAAATCGGAAAAGAAAGAGTGAAAAAATGACCTCACCAGATGCAGGCAAGGGTAGGCGTGAACAATGCTCACTCCAGAAGTGGATTCACGGACAGGTTTTTCTCCTACAGTGGTGATTGCAGAGATGGAGGTGAAAGGGTGAGATTGAGGAATAGCTAGCTTTGCTGAACCCCTACTTTTAGGAGCACATGTTAAAGATGTTAAAGAGAAAATTAAAACATTTTGAATTTAAATTAGTTTTATTTTAAATTATTTACTTTTTAAAATGTTTGAGCTAGATAAAGTAATTTAAATTTATTAAATTTTAACTTTTATATTTGAATGCATTATTTTAATTATTAATAATAATAAATACAAAAATACCAAATATATAAATTAATACTTCAATTGAAAATTTTGGTCGACTTCCATAGAAAAATAGTATTCCCTTAATATTAGTTAAAAACATTGACAAATATTAATAAAAAAATAGCAAAAAATTATATTAACTGTTAAATAATCTCAACGTTAAGAAATAATGTTTTTATATTGACTAAAAAGTTAAGTTACTTCAATTGGCGTCAATAAAAAACCCTAATTCTCCAAATTATTTCTAGTTCTAGTTGTACTTTTATTCTTTTATGACCTTTTTTTTTTCTCAACTCTCCGTGTGAGTTAAATTATAATGAAATCCGTAATTTATATTGTATAGAAATTGAAAATCGTTGTTTCTTTTGAAATCTTAATCTAACTGTGCGAAAGTTGTTATAATTTACTTTACATATTTTTACTAAATTAAAATATACATGACAAGTTTTAATTTTCTTACCGCTCCTATTCTTAATTTGAATAAAGAAAATAAGCTAAATTTGAGGAATCATTTTAACCACAAATATCATGTTACTTTTAAAATATTGGTAATGGTAACAATAATAAGTTGTTCATATATAACAATTTCTTACTTCTTTTATCTTGTCTAGCAATTGGTAGAGGGAAGTAGAGGTTAATATGTAGAGATATGATATATGTTTTGTTATATTATGATTGCAATTTTAATATTTGTTTTATTTATTTATTTAGAGGAAAAATATATTTAGTATAGTTAGAACATTTCATTTATAAGATCGATTTATATTTATTAGGATGTCAAGATGGTTCAGATCTGACGGACTAGTCTGCTGACCCAAAAAAAAAGTGGATTGGATTATTTTTTGGACTCGCCAATCTAAGAAAGCTCAACACGTCTGACTCACTAACACGTTGGATCATACGAGTCAATCTCATATAACAATCAACCCATTTTAACCTTCCGAACGAACATATACAAGAAAAGAGGTAAAAGTTTATTAATAGTATATTCTACCAAACGAATAATTTTCTCACCTACTATGGATCCCATGTTACCTCACATAAACTTAAAATCCATAATATCAATAGTTACAAAAATTATCATTGACTTGATGTGTTCCTGAGTGAATAGTCTCAATTAATCTTGTTTTTCTTTGATAAAAATTAATACGATCTTATAAGCTTAGAGTTTCATCCCCATATATTTTCCTATCATTTTGATTCTATCTCTTAGAAATATTTTAAATAAAAATAATAATAAATCGGTATATCTTATAATAACTTTTTAAATAAATTTATTTAATAAATAATTATATATATAACTTGTTTATATTATAATAACTATTTTATATATCTTTTAAATAAAATAATTTTTTTCAATAATCAGTAATCTATAAATTCTTTTTAAAAATAAAAAATAATAACAAATCACCTTCCCAATCACTATAATTTTCTCAGTCTTAATATATTAAGATTTGTTTTAGTTCTATTCTTCCTAGCCATATTTTATGTCTTGTTTGCTTCCATTAAAACAATGCTTGAATATTGCATTATAGGAGTAGTCATTGAAGTAAACTGAGCAGTGAAATTATAATTCAAATTTTGGATCATACTGATATAATCATAAGTTTATATTGGCAGAGATTTGGTTGTGGCTTCTCCGGTGGAGGATTACTTTTTATACATTGATGATCTGACACATCCAAACAAGGTTTAGCTTTGTTTCTCCTTCTTTTACTACATCATCTAAAAAAGAATGTGTTGTTGGCAGAAAGATTACACTGTGTCTCTATCACAAGATTAAACAATGATTTCTTCACTGGCTTCTGCATTTACTTGCTGGCAGGGTCGAAGGGAATAAAATCGTAGTTTATAAAGTCAAAATTTAGAAAAATTCTATGAATAATTTTGGATATACTTATGTTAAAACGTGTGGCTACTATTTGTTGTGTTCTCAAAATAAAAAATATCTATACTTTACCCTATAGAACTTTCCATGAGTGGGATAGTTACTTCAATTTGAAAAATAAAAAACAACAGAAGGCAATGCATTCAACATATATGTTGTATTTTTTGTCTATAATTAAACAATGCTTCCTGATCTCTCCTTCTGTCCCTGTCTTCACCTTAATTCTTCCCATTTTCTCAATGGAGCTGGCAAACTCAGCAAACAAATTTTCAAGTGATCCTTCAAGCAATTCAATGTTCTTTGTGGTGTTCAACTTATCAATGTTCTTGTACTTTAAAGTTTTCAGATTTTCAGCATATTCACTGTCCAGTGTCCAGTGGAGGGTCTTGATCACCCAATAAAGTTGAACAAGCTATTTGATAATGATGAGCAATGAGCCACACCAATTGTGTGAGCACCTGAAACCTTAGCCATTAGTTACAAGCAACTTTCTGATATTTGCAACATAATTAGCAAATTCCTTAAAACTAAACAATCCATTCAGATATTTGACATACTTCAACAATAATGCTTAAGAAATTGTTTAATAAAAAGTACCAGAGAGCAGGACCAAGTCCTTCAAATCAAGTCCTTGGTTGGCAAAGAGTGTTTGCAGGATGGTGATGTTGTCCAATGGAGCAGGAATGTTATTTGGCTTACTCCAAAGTAGAAACTACTCCATCTCTTCAACCAAATGACAAACAACACAGATCGAGTCTGATCCTGTATAAGGGATCGACACCATTTTCAATTCATAATCTTAAATGATCTACATCATTTTCAACTCATAATCTTAAAGTGATGGATTTATGAATCTTTATTTTTATATAGTATTCAACATTTTCGTTTTTGTCTAAAGTGAGACATAGACTCAAACCTAGATTTTTAACAGATCTTTAGTGTAAATACATTTAACAATATATGATGGCGTAACATATATTATCAAGTATTTGCCGAATGTCTCGTAATAAACAATAAACTTACCTGCTACTGTGTACTATTGGTTCATTACTTTAGTTGTTCTGAGCCAGCCATTGTTCAGTTAAATTAACGATGGCTACCTGCTGCAACCTATGAGCCCTGCCGTGCATGTGAATTATATAGTAATTAGTAGGAAAAATAGTTGATTTGATCTAAATCTCATTATGATCATAAACATACTTTAAATACGTAATGATACAAAGATAGAGACAGAAATTTTTGGTAAATCCTTTGGTGTATAGGAAGGTCAGAATGGTTCCCACATGCTTCTTTTTTTGGGTAGAGTATAACAATAAAGAGAAATGATACAAAATCACAACAGTGCTTCAATTTCTTTTTTTTTGTCCATTATAGCATCCAAATTTTCTGCTCTTTATCAAGTGAGTGACTAGTCACTTAAGCATCAATCTCTTTTTGTTCATTTTCATGATCTGTCACACAACCATCATTTTCTTCACCCATGTTTTCTTCTTCTTCTTCTTCATCTATACTTCCTACATCAGCATCTTCTTCTTCTTCTTCTTCTTCTTCTGAAAGTTCATCATCAGGGTGAACAAAATTCAGCTTCAACCTTCCATCCTCTCTACAAGCATGGAGGAACTCGTGCGTGGGAATCCTTATCTCTTCGAGAACAAACCTCCCTTCACTCCTGTAGGACTTGAAACAAACCCAAGGCCTCCCACTCCTCCCTATGCTTGAAATGGGAGGAGGGTACTCACTCACCCTTGAACTCACATACCTTTTCACACCCTCTTTCTCCTTAAACCTTTCCCAACTCTCATTCGTTCCATCCTTTAAGTCTTCAACATCATCTGAACTCTCAAAGCCAAGACCCTCAGTGCAAAGCTGCAAACTCTCAGAACTCAAGGATGAGAAGCTATCACTGCTTTTGTGGCTGTTGGTGTTGTATGTTTTCTCACTTGATGATGAAGTAGAAACGTAGGGCTGGATGGAGGGTTCTGCAAATATCTCAGTGAAGGAAAGGGTTTTCTCTGCGGGTTTTACGGGCTTTATTTGGTTCCATGAGAGGGATTCAAGCAGTGTTGTGTTTTCTGGCAATAGGGTATCTAAGATGTGATGCAGGCTCCCACATGTTGCCATGCCTTTCTTGCTACCCAGTGTTGTATGAGTTGGTGCTTTGTGTAGAAAGGAAGAAAGAAAAGGGTGTTCTAAGTGCTAACTTTTGGTAGTTGAGGGATAGGGGAAAAGAGTAAAGAGGCACGTAAATAGCATGAGTTGAAAAATAATCAAGGGGAAGATGCTATTATATATGCAGTAGAAAGTTCTGATTTCAGTTGGTGTGGCTTATAAATGGCCAACGGGTGATTATGCTTACGTAGCTTAGCTTTGGATTTTCTGGCCATATAATAAAAGTCCTAGGTAACAAACTATAGGCTCAGATTTATCTTAATTCTTTTCTAAGACAAAAACATCAGATAATTCTCTTCAACTTGGTTGTAACTTCAACAACAAAATCATTTTTTAAGTATTTAATCACATATCTAATGCTCAAACTCAAATTTACATCTGCTACTTAGGTTGGACAATCCTACACTAGTTAATTGTGGTAAGATGATTTCTTGAGCATTCACCCTTAATTAGTATGCCATGTATTGCTAAAGTTTTCTAGGACCTCTCACTCTCACACCCTTATTAAAAGGGCTTCCAACCTGAAAGTAACTTTTATACACGGTCTTGGAAATGACTTGAAAACTTGGTATCTTCCAAAACATAGACCTAGTCTTGGGTGCAAATCCAATACACGGATTGCATCAGGCAACAAATATTATAGCCTTTTAGGTTTCTACCTAAATACATAAAACAATGTGTAGTCATTAATTTGTCTGTGAAGATGAATCCATAAAAGTGGTATAACCAAGAGCTTGCATGTGCAGATGGCACTCCAATTGGACGTTCCCGTTGAGGAAGGAAACAAGGGACAGGACCACAACTTTCTTGGTTTTGTGAGGGGCAAATTTTGAGCAATGATTCGATCCTTCCATGGTGCTGTCCAGAGTACAATGATGTGAACTTGCAAACACACACTTTCAGCCACACCCTTCTCTCCTATCTTTAAAATGTAACATTTCAATGTGTGTACACGTTCAATTAACCGTTTTCACTTGTAAGTTGTAACTGTCCAAGTGGCTCTGAAAGGTTTGAACATCGCAAGCAACGTGGCATGATTATACACAAGTGTCTCTTGACCACACCTGGTAGTAGTAGGCTAGCTGGTACCACACTAGCTACTTTGCACTGCTTAAAGTTATGCGATTTTAGGCCAAGACCACCTAAACATAGGTCACACACAGGGTATTATACTTCTTGCAATAATACACAGTGTGTCCTTAAGATGAATAATGGAATAAAATTAATTAATGGATTGTTCATTAAATTTGGAATACTTCCCTATCATTGAACACTGTACAGTCTCATTCAGCTTTCTGCACTTGCTAGCATAAGGCTAGTAGGATGCAGAACAGAATTGCCACAAACCAAGAACTTATGCATGCATGGCTTCTAGTTCCACCATTACCACTTGTGATCGTTGTTTATAATTGGTGGAAAGAGGGAGAGGAATATTCCATTCTGTCCTTTAAACTTGATGACTCCTTTCTAGGAAAATGGTTGGTTCTTAGTTAGCCCTCCCTTTCACTGCCTTGTCCCATTATGGAAATGTGCATACAATTAACCCATAGATGCGTTTTGGTGTGAAAGTAGCTTGCAATTTTTTTTCTTTAAAGTTTCGTAGTTTTGTGGTTTTCATTCCTCTTGATATTTCCCACCTCCATAAAACTTCTTACCATTGGTTTAACCTTTGTGGACGTGATGCCTCCCAAATCAATCATACGATATTTTTTCAATAAAAGTTTGTTGTGAAGTTGTACGGCCACTATTATGGTCCAAGAATAAAAGGTTCCACTTGTACCTAAACGCGTATCATGTCTTATTGCCAGTCTTAGTTATGTAAGTTTTATGCCAAACTTATTGGACCAGATATTTATGATTAAGGAATAATTATCAATACAAGGAATGAGATTTCATTACAATGCTAGTGTGTTCATGGTACTGTTGTTGAAAGTTGAAATCACAAAAGTTATACTGAAGCCACTTCACAAACTTCCGCTAGCAATTCCAACGTGAGGCAAACAAACTTACATTTACAAATAATCAATTTACATTTCAATGCTTCTTCACAGTCAAGCTTTGATATCAGCTCATATATGAATTGCAGAACTCAAAAATTATATTTTTTTTAAACACTGAAACTCCCAACTCCTTTTTTTCTCAACTGACCGTCTTTGATGGATTATGCATTGCTGCCTCCTGTTCGGTGATAGATACAACATCTGACCTTGTAACTGTTATAAAATAATACCTGGAATGGTTTAAGACTTTCCAAACTTCTAGAGCATTTATCACTCACCAACAAGGCAAGAAAAAGGGATAACACAACAATATCATCTGCCAATGCCATGCAATTTAATAAACCTGTGGAATTAATGATCAATCAGCTAAGTAATTTGATGTTTTGTTGTGTACTTTAGTCATAGACATTCATCTAAATCATTTGACCATGTATGAACATGATGTTTCATTTTATAACTAAATTTGTTGTTTATGTCGGTAAGTGATTTGTCCTATGTTTACAGAGAGCATTCATGTATTTATTTGTATAAAGCATATGTAGCATATGTGTATAGACTTATGTAGCTTTTGGTTCGTTAAAATATTATAGATAAATGGAGATCTGAATGTATTCTTTGTAGAGAAAGGAAAGACACCCCCTTGAAAACATTATGGAGACAATTTTTTCAATCGGACAACAACAAACTAAGCTCCGATTCCTGTAAAAACAAGTATCAAAATTCATTAACAGGGTATATTATCAGAATTACGGACAAAAATACATTCCTTGTTTCTTTACATAAATAGAAAAAAAAAAAGTGCTCTTGTACACTATATCTTTTATATAAAATTCTATAGATGGCTGAATCAAAATTTGCAGACAAAGGGAAGAAAAAAAGGGTCAAAGAGATACTTGGTGGAACTTTGTACATCCCCTTAAATTTTATACAAAAAATACCAAATACCACTTCAAAAGTGCAACAGAAGGTGTATTTATGATTAAGGAGTATTTATGAATACAAGTAAACACACAGGGAATGAGATTTCATTACAATGTTAGTGTGTTCATAGTACTATTGTTGAAATCAGATAAGTTAAACAAACAAGAAAAGAAATAAGAAAAAGAAACATACTGAAGCCACTTCACAAACTTCTGCTAGCAATTTCAACATGAGACAAACAAACATACAATGCCACGTTGTCAAATAATCAATTTACATTTTAATGCTTCTTCGCAGCCAAGCTTTGATATGCTCATATATGAATCAATGCTGCTTAAACTCCAATTCCTTTTTTTCTCAACTGAAGTGTTTGATGGATTATGGGAGGATGCTTCTAGTCTTTTTAGACTCTTTTCTACCATTTGATTTACTTGATTGACCACTTTTACCCTTTCCCATGTTTCCTACGGGTGGAAACTCACAATACAATTCCTCATTGCTAACAAGATTCTCACAAGAGTTTGTCAGAGTGACAGATTCTCCTTCAGTTGAGTTGTTTTGGACTGATTCTGGAGAACACTCTAAGCCAGTTTTCTCTAAAACAATGTTTCCCTGAGACACTTCATTTTCTGCATGAGTATCTTCCTGGAGGGACTCCAAAAGTCTTTGGCTTCCATTACCATCAGAAGGTTCTGCATAAAATCTAGGATTAGATTCTACAACAGAATCCTTTCTTTCCCGCAGTGTTCTTAATACGAGTGTCTTCAAGAAGTTCATTACTTGAACTGCATACATCAGTGCAGATATTGGGTCGGCCATCTGCAGTCAGAAACAGTTTCATTGCATCAAACCTACTAAACTACTATTTGATAGAACAGTAAGGGTAAAGTATTGTCAGAATGGCCATGACCAATATAAAAAAAATACAGCAGAAAAGATTTTCACTGATAAAAAAAACTTATTTGATTTTAGAAGATGTACACATGCAATTTAGTAATGTAGGAAGAAAAATCATAAAACCCTCATGTAGTTCATCTTGTCTTCCCTGCAATCAATTGAGAATGAAAAAAAAAATGCAAACACACCTGAGTCATGTTTGGTGCAAAAACCATAGCAATGTTACGTGCATTCATCTTATTAACATGTTCATGTTGAACAACATCAGTCATCAGATTGATGGCCCAGTCCAAGAGGGAAGCTTCAGTATGAGGTAGATGTCTCACTATTTCAGCACATTCCTCCTCTGTTTGGCATTGCATAACCTGCTCCGGTGATAATGAATCCAAAATGCCCGTAGGAAGTTCCCTAAACCAAGCCTTGAAAATTGAAAAAAAATGTCACAGTAAACCAAAACAAAAGAACAAATAATAGATTGTAAGCATCAGCTGCAAAATAATGTTTTGTATCATTTACCTTGTATTTCATCATAAACAACCAAATAGTTCGTTATGTATGACAGTTTAATTAGATGGAATCATGGAAATGAGTTCTGGTTTTGATTGCTAGGACAACACCACACCTAACCACACCTATAGGTTACATATTCCAACTAAGTAGATGAATGGAAGGTTGCAGGTTGCTAGCAGTGAAAAAGTTGGAAGGTTAATGCATAAGCAGGATATGGATACAATTCATCAGCACAAGAAAGAAGAACAGAAAGCAGACAAACAAATTCTTTTAGGAATTATTTAAATGATTCACATCCATGTAAAACTTCAATTATAATTATAAAACTATAAAAATAATACCTAAGATATGAATTTAACTTTTCTCCCTCACACTAGACCCTCAATTCATTCAGGATACTAGTCATCTGATATGCAATGTGGTACTATTCAGTCAAATACACTTTGGACTTTGGAAATGATGCTTGTTTCTCATTTATTAGACACAGAAAGGTAACTGTTCTGAAATTGAGAAGTTCCTCTCTCTTAACTTTACATGTTGAATCAATTCTATTTGCACAGATGATTCCATTACATGCTAGATCTATAAGAAGAGAAAAGGAATTTTATACTTTTGTGCTTTATTAAGAATAGTGATGAAAATAATGATTATGTTATCTACAAGCAAAAGTAATCATCATATTACAAACAACAGAGACATTTTTTAGTCAATTAATGATTCAATTTTATTAACCAGACAATGCTATACCTTAATTAGCCCTGCCAAACAATGTACATCAATGCCTTCTGGAACCACTCCCATATTCAATTGATCTCTGACATGCTCCGCTTGACCATTGTCTGCGTTAATTCTGAAAATCCCCTCCACCTGAATGTGTAAAATGAACAAAAATGTCTCCATAAAACAGTTCCATTATAAAGCAAATCATTTTTGTTGGTTTCACACAAATTTAATGCTATAATCACCAACACAGAATGTGAATTTTACAAGTTACAACAAATCTCGAAGATCAACCTGCAACCCTCCTTGAGCATACAGATGCCTTTGCATCAACAGCAGAATAGTTGGCACACTGTTCCCTCTGGAGTCATACGACAACTGCATGGATTCTGTTGAAACTCCAAAAACAGATGCACTGCAGGTGAAAAATAAAACCAAAGAAATTAAATAAAACAAAAACACAACCTTGAAATTAGAGTCTCCAATTTAAACAGATCCAAAAGTATATAAAAAGTTCCAACATTCTCATCTAAGCATAAATTTTCATGTTAATTTGTATAACAGCTACCTTAAACCTCATATTGAACACGACTTCTGATCGATTGACATTAAACAATTACTTTACAAGTTATATCTAGTATGATTTCTGATTGATTAAAACTGTGAAAACTGATTGTGTATAGAAATAAAACTGATTATCAAACCATAATGTGCATCAAAAACACATAATATATTCCTCTTACATATTAAAACTAAGCAAACCAACATGCAGTTAGAAAGTGTGACTCTAGATAATTCAACAATGAAGAAAGAAGTGTCTTGATCTCTGGTAATATATATACATGCATGACACACTCACTCTCTCTCAGACACACACCTAGCACTAGGAGGTCTTCTGGGGACTTCAGGTTCAAACTCAACAGGCAAACCCAGGAAACCGTTGAACCTATCAAAGGTGACATGAGCAACATGGCGTACGTTAGTTGGTGAGCCTATGTCCATGACGGAGGAGATGGTTTTGCGGGGAAGGAAGGATTTCCGGAAAAGGGTCAAGAGAAGAGCCAAGAGAGAGAGGTGTGGTCGGAGAAAGGCATTGCGAGAGAATGAAGAGGAAGAAGAAGGAGAAGGAGATGAGTTTGTTGTGGTTGAGGTTGTCTTTGTTGTTGTTGGTGATGAAGAAGATGGAAAATGGGGTGGGGAGAGGAGGACCTCGGTCATGGCTGGCAATGAAAGAGGCCTTTACTTGGAATATAAAAAACGAAAGCACAAAGATTTTGTGATCTGATCCTTCAGAAAATGCCAAGGTTAACAGTTATGAGTTGGAGTTTGATTGAAGGAAAGTGTTGTAGTGTTTGTAGGGTGTGGGACGTGAGAATCATTAACTTGGTTTTTTTTATGTTGCGTGTTGTGGAGCGTTCAACATGTAGTCACGCTTGTGAATATTTCATGTGTGTGAGTGGAGAGAGAGAGAGAGAGAAAGAAAGACAGCAACAGGGACATGAAGAGTAGAACTAAAGACAGATCACAGACAACAACATAAACTCAACACATGAAGAGGGTGAAAACTTGTAAAAGAATATCATAATAATGAACTTTTACAGTTCAGTAATGTAACACTATATTATTCATTTTTCAGTTCCCATTCGTCACAAACTTATTTATATTGGGTTTAATATTTAATAAATATAGGAGCTTTGTACCTACCAATATTTAGTTGACATGAAATTAGACTTTAATTTCTTATGAATAAAAAAAGTTAATATTGTGATGACCTAGTTCTGTCCTTGAATTCTGCAGATTGTTTTATCAGTTTGGTGTGTGTATCTATTTATAGAATGACAGAGAGCACAATCTTTTTTTATGTTATAAGTATTTGTCATTATTGTATTAATTTGGTAGACCAGAGTTAATTATGTTTAGTTTCTATTTAAAGAATTTATTGAAATCCTTCTTTTAGATTATGAATGATGGAAGAGTATTTATTACTAAAGTCATAATTAATACGCATGGGATTGTATCCATAAAATAAATAAATCAAAAGTTGTAAGTTTTCAATCCTTCCCTTTTGAATGATAATATTTTTGGGCTAATTATAGTTAGTTTAACCCTAAAAAATACTAATAATATTTAATTAAAATAATCGAAAATTTTATACGTAATTTAGTTAAATAATATATATATATATATATATATATATATATATATTTTTTTTTTTTTTTATCCAATAAATTTCTTTTAACATTTAATTTTTATTAAAAAAATTAATTATTTTACAGCTAGTAATTTTTTATATATTAGTTTGAATATTATAATATTAAATAGCTTTAAAATAAATTTTATAATATATCATAAATTTTCTACAAAAATTCCTTTTTTGTCCCACCTAATTACACACATGCACAAGTTATTTATCATTTTGACTTTTTATTTCTTTAACACTCAAGTTACTGAATTACTTATGTTGTGTTTAGATCCATTCGAGTATTATTCATACAAATAAAAAGGAAGAGGTTGACTTCTGAACTGTGAGTGCTGAGTTGCAAATGACTTCTGAATTTTGACACTCTCTCATGAAGAGATATGTAAGAAAAGTCATTTCATTAATTTCATTAAATTTACGTGATTGTCACTCTGATTTAACTCATAGTTAACTTTTATTTACTTTTTGAAATGTGCATGAAAAAACTTAAATGATATAATAATAATAATGACAACTTTCTTTAATGAATAAAATAATAATAATAATATAATAAAAATAAAAGTAATATAATTAGAAATAAATTAAAATTTTATAATTTTAAATAATGACTTTAATTTTATTTTAATATTATTTCTTCTATCAAAAATTATTTATATTACATTTATGATGAAGAATACAGTTGTAATCATACAATTTTATATATTAAAAATAAAAATTAAATAAATGTTATCAAACCCAATGTTGTGGTTTTGGGCTTTGCATTAGGTTATGAAAGATGTCAATCACATCCATTAAACAAATTAAGCCCACCTTAGGCCCAATTCGAGTTATCAAGTTGTTACTTTTCCTAATTATTGTAAAGCTATATATAATATATATTAATTCTACTTTTGTTTTCTAAATATTTAAACTTGATTAACATTCTTTTCTGTATACATTTAATTGATAACATTAAAATTTTTAATTGATTTTACAAAAAAAAATAAATAAACGAAAAAACTGAATACTTTTCAAAGACACCACGGTTCACCGACAACGTACATGTTTCAGTCAAATCAAGAATTAAATGTATATAGACGTGAATTATTATTTTTATTTTTATGTTTTTATTTATCATGTATTTTGTTCCTAAATAAAATATTTTTTCTTTTAAGTCCTTTTGTCAATTTTCACAACATTTACCTTGAAGCTTTTCATTTTTCCCTAAGACATTATATCCTAATTTTCTTGTCTCTCAACAAATTATTTGAAAAAAGAATATGAAAGAAAGAAAAATCTCTATTTGGAAAGCCACACGTGAGATGATTTAAATACAAATGTACAATGTCTAAAAAACGTTTTAGTTGTCATTAGGTTTTACAAAATCAATTTGTATATTGAAATGTGTATTGCTTTAATTGATGTGAAGGAAGTATCAAAGTTATACAAGAATGCATTAAAAAGTATTATTTTGGTCGCTTGCTTAACGTTTAAAGCTTTACACTCAGATTAAAAAATAATAAACATGATTAAGACAACTTTTCTAACATAATCTGACCTATGCAGTAAACAAATTACTTCTACAACAACATAACATTAATATAATTTATTTAAAAATAGTTAATATTTATTGAAAAATGAAAACACTAATCAATAAAAGTTTCCGAAATTAACTACAACAATTTTAAAACTGAAAGAGTGTTTAAGAACTTAATTTTTTTTTCATATTTTAATAAATAAAAAATCTGTTACCATTAATCAAATTGTTAAAACTATGTTTGGTTAAGGATAATTATTGGTGACACGAAACACGGCATGGACTACCGATATTGACCACGTCTTTTCAAACAACGCTTTCGTGGCGTCTCTCGATTTCTCTCGTTACGTCAAATCCTATAACAACGTTACTTTTAAATCACAATGTGTTCCTCAAGTTTCAATTTTTCCAAATTACAAACTACCGTTATCTGAAACATCTCTCTCTTTTTCTCTACGTGTTCTGCAACTTGAACAACTTGAATCCACACACCAAGGTTGTATTGTAACTAGCCATGTCTTCTTCCTACGGTGGATACGGACATCAATCTCAGTATGCTCCATCTGCGCCTCAACAACCTCCATATTCTAGTTACTATCAGACTTCTACTTCCAATGTTCCTCCGCCTTCAAATTCTTCCTCCAGTTACAATTATGCCAACGTTTCTTCATCTGGGTCTTCAAGTTTTCCACCAGGGACACCCCAGGATGTGATTACCAGCTTTCAGATGGTGGACAGGGATCGGAGTGGCTTCATCGATGAGCGGGAACTGCAACAAGCTCTCTCTTCTGGATTTCACCGTTTTAATCTCAGCACCATTCGTCTCCTTATGTTCCTCTTCAAGAATCCACACCAACCCCTCGCAGTTGGTAGCTTACTAACTTCTCTTCCAATTTTTTTTTTCTATTGTTTTCCTTTTTTGGGGTTTTCATTGTTTTGATATCAATTGGCTATCGCTTGTGCCTTTTCGCAGGACCAAAGGAATTTGCAGCACTCTGGAGTTGCCTTGGTCAATGGCGAGTGAGTCTCTTTTTCATTTCTTCTTATACTCTTTTCTTTCTCTAGATAAGCACGGTTCGTGTTGAGCTAGGTTATGAATCGTCTTAAATTTGAAATTTGTGTATAATTCATGAGCTAATTGAGTAGTTTTAATTTAACTAGATAAAACTTGGGTGGATTTATGCTGACAAGTACTTCATCAAATTATGAGCTTTTATTATACTGAATAGTTTTGATGGTGTCTCTGCTTTCACTACCAAAAAAAGTTAAATAAATTATGTTTTATGATCGATCTTCATCTATGTAATTGCCTTAAATGAGCTATTTCAATTTTGTAGGGAATATTCGAGAGATATGATAAAGACAGGAGTGGGAAAATTGATCCATTAGAACTAAGAGATGCTCTGTATGGTATTGGTTATGCTGTACCTGGTTCAGTTCTGCAACTTCTGCTTTCCAAGTATGGTGATGGAAGTGGAAGAAGGGTTGAGCTTTGTTTTGACAGTTTTGTCGAGTAAGTTATTGTTATCTGGGTCATTGAAATTTTTTATCGTTTTGGTCACTGAAAGAACTTTGGATCGTTAATCTGGTCCAATAATTGGTATTACATCAATCTTGTCCTCGAATGATGTTTCTCTATTCTTGCACCAAAGTAGACAAGTTTTACTGTTGTAAACTTGTCATGCAATGATAAAACGATGATTTGAGGACAACATTGCTGTAGCTAATGTTTGGAGCACCAAATTAGTGACCTGAAATCTTTCAAATGAGGATTAGATTAGCTTTTGTTGTATTTGAAAATGTCAATGCCATTACATCAATCTAATGTTCTGTTTTTTTTTTATGTATGCAGGTGTGGGATGATTATTAAGGTAAAACTCAACGAGATTTTGACTCTATTGACGTGCCTCTTATTTCTCATTTCTTCATCTGTGTTTCTGTTTCATCCCTTCCATTGATATAGACCAAGTTTCACATGTTCCATTGTTTTTTACATATAAACTTGGAGAAGAAAAAGATGTTCTTGTATATGTACTTGTGTTTGTTAAAGTGTTAATTACTTGTTTCACTTTCAGGGTCTCACTGATAAATTCAAGGAGAAGGACACACGTTATACTGGTTCTGCTACACTTTCATACGATGCCTTCATGACCATGGTTCTTCCTTTCCTTGTATCTTATGATTGATAAATCGCAGAGATTTCCAAGTTCTTTGGTGCTTCATTCAATTGATTGTTTTGTTGTGAAGAAACTTTTAATTCGTTATATTCATTTGAGTTCCGACAATTATACCTCATTCATTTACATTTATTGGACCAGCAAGGGGAGTTTGTGGCAAGAAAAGTTATTAGTAGAGAGTAGGTGGTGAGTGGTGGAAATGTGTGTATATATATAGAAGAATGTATGTGCTTAAACTTTTTTTTTTTTCTATTACTTTTGATTCTAAACATTATGTAAGAGTTGTACATGACTATGGGGTGAGATGTGCTATGTACCCATACTTTGTTTGAGTATTTATCAATAAGAAGAAAATGAAAAGTGGTAATGAATGAATATTACGACATTTTATGAATTTTGTGTACAATCAAAAGAAGCAAAAATCAAAGCGAAAACACTAACTTCTACGTTATTGCCATACATGCTGACATGAGATCATTGAGAAGAATCTTTGTATCACTTGTATATCAGAAAAGAAGACAAGGATAGAAATATAGTGAGGGGTCAAAACTATACATAATGCTTACATATACACGAATAAAATAGTGGGCAGATAAATTTTATAATAGAAAAGAGACAAATAACAAAACCATCATGTGTACTCTTTCGCCAAATATCATCATAATATTTTTCCAACTTGCGTGTAGTATTAAGATTTTCTATTATTTAAAAAAGGAAAAGAATGTCACTCAAAAAAGTATCAAAGATAATTTTTCGTTACCATATATTGACATTCTAGTGGACAACAACCAAAATTTCGAATTTGAATTATCTGTTATTCTCATTTATTGATGGATTTTCAGTACATAATCAAACTAAAGTGATACTTGAGGATATGAAAACAAAAAATACCTTTATTACACTATGGAAAACATTTTTTTTAAGATAATATCTTTTGGGCTTAAAAATACTGATGCGACTTATAAAAAATAATGGTGACTCTTTTTCAAGACATAATGCATAACAGAATTGAAGTTTATGTTAAATTTCGATCTTATTCTTTAAAAAATTTATACTTGTCTCATAAGAGATGCCATATAAACATACATAATAAATTATTAGATGAAAGAATGATGAAAGGATTAAAATCTTCCTTAGTAATCATGGAAAATAATTCGTGAAATCCAAAATTTAATCACTCAAATTATACTAAGAAACACAAAAATGAATTATTTTATTTATACTGAAATAAGTTCATACAAATGTAAAGAGCTTTAAAACAATAAAGAAGAAAAATACAAGTCTATCAGAAAAGATAAGTCAAACTATAAGTTGTTATATTACAATTAACTAAATAGTAAGTAAATATCTCTAATATGAACTGTTTTTTTATAATAAGGATTATTTTGTCTTAATCATTGTTTTTCAATTAACAATTGCAGTTAAAATCTGTCTTCCAAATAATGAATTCCTCGGTTCACATTGTTGAGGCCATTATTAGCTTTGTAGTCATTCATCATAATCTGTGCAACACAACTATAATCAAAGATCTTGTAATTATGTAATCTCCAATATATGAGTTTTCATTTTCATTTTTTTAATATATTATGATATGATAGCTTAAACTTCATATGTACGCCTCCACAAACTCCACCCATTCAATTTATTAGAGCAATCATTCAAATTGCTGGTAAACTTTCATTTTCTCAAGTGGGCCTAAAATTTCATATTCATATTCATACTATTTTTTTTTTCTAAACTCAAAGCCCAAAACATCTCAAGAAGGGGAGGCCCACCATTCAATCAATGCTTCAAAGTAAAGAATCTCAACAAAAGCAAAGCGTGCAAAACAAATTTAAACTAACTCTTTTCAGTTTTTTTAGTAAAGTTGTATCGTTTTTTTTTATGATATTAAAAACGTATAATATTGTTATATCTTAAGTATAAAAATTACAGAACTTTTTATAAATAAAATTACACGAATTTCATTTAATACAATTCACGTGTGATTTGTCAAATACAAAATGTAATTGTTCCTTCGAATCAAAATATATGTTATTTGTTATGTCTGCAGTTAAGAAGAAGACAACAAGAAAATAAATAAAACGATTCCGCGTTTTTCTTATAAATCTTTTCTTCGGAGATTCCCTTTCTGGTTTCTTACACGCCTAATCTTCTATCTCTTTTTCAGCTTTGTTGTTATTAAATAAATTTAAAACTATAAAAGAAAAATTAAATTAAAATCAACGTTATTAAACTTGCCAACTAATAAACAGAAGAAATTCATTCATAACGTGCATCTAAAAGATTACTTTATTCCGTCAAAAAACCAAGATATTTTATTCTGTATCAACTTTCTGTCAAAAAATCATGAATCCAATTCTGGCCTATACCTTTGACTATTGCATACTGTGAAAGAAAAAAAATCATATGAATGGATTAAGCTAAAAAAAAATTACACAAATTAGAACTCCTCCCATTGCTGTGCACAAAAAAAAAGTATAGAATTTGCCTTGAATCTGTCTTCCTGCAAAAACATGTATAAATATTAATTCAACAATATGAATCAACCATTCCATAAAAGACAGTATCAGTAAAAAAAATCAAAAGCAGAAACAGTTCTGGTTTGTTTTAGTTTTTTCATGAAAAAAATAGTGTTTTACTTTTTTTATCCGATATTTGTGGCACATGCTAGTGGATATACCTATTAAATGACGCACACATTATCCTTACGTTACTGTCCCAAGCTGTCTGAACTTGTATTAAATTATGTTTCTTATTCCATTCATTTCCTATCTGTGAAACTCATCCAAATTGAACTATGCTGATGTAAGAACCCTATTTGAACACTACTGGACCATCACTAACAGCCGCCTCCAGACCAATTTTTATGACTTTGTTGTTGAATCTTCAACATAATTTCATTCTAGTCCAACAAAGAGGCACAATTACACTCGCAAATAATGTTCCACAGTTGAAACTTTTCTCCATTCAGATTCTCACAACAACATACCATGTAATGTAACATAATTGACTTTGGAACAGTTCACACAAAGGAAATTCTATGAGCACAAGCTATAACTCACTGATAAAGGAAATCAATTTGTGGACAGTGTTTTACTTTGATAGTAGATAAAAATTAACGTGGCTGAAAGAGAAGACACATATGAGATAAGGTTGAAAAACAAGGACAAAATTCACGAGGTTTGATTATCTGTCAAGGGAGAACCTGAAGGCTTTCTTTCACGTTTGATATAACAGAAATTGGACTTTTGTATAGCTGAAGACAAGGAGAATTTTATTCACCAGAAGATTCACATGCATGATTGCAAGTGGGAGATAATGAAGGTGGAGACCCATCACCATTTTTTTAATGGACATGGTGAAGAAAATAAGGTTTTCTGAGGGTGGTTACAGGGGCACCAGACTCCACTTGGTGCATGCACTAGCACTAATTGGACAGCATTTGACAGCCTCTGCATAAAGAGATACCATTTAGGCACAGACTTTTACACGCTGTGGTTGGTTCCAAAACCTTCCCATCATATCATTTTTCGGATTACATATTTAGCAATAGTAGTACTGTCAAAAAGTCAAAGAATAACTTCATGGAATCAAATACACTTTTGAATTCTTTTTTCCAGATTTCACATCTAATTATGCCCGTCATCATTGCTAATTTGCTATCATAATATAAACATGAATCATCACAAGTTCACAAGCTGAACTAGTTTTCTTGCAACCAAAGGATAAAAAAGAGAATTTTGTTTCATTATTTACTGCAACTGTAAAGAAAAGATAGAATATAACACTTCAGAATAAAAAAGTATATGGACAATATTAAAATTTTCCTCACCTCTAACAAAAGAATGAATTCTAGAAAGTTATTTGTTTTGTTATATTCCTCATCAATGTCTTAAAAGCTCCCAAGTGAACAACAGAAATGAAAATATGCAGACAAAATTGATGGACAGCACCTGCATAACAATAGCAACGAGAGCATTATATACATCCACTTTAAAAAGTTTCAAAACCAAAAAGTGAAGAAACTTTTCACAGTTAAAGTGACTGAATTTCTCATGTGTATGTATACTTACTTTAGATTTGGAATAGAACTCCCCAGTCATTTCTGGGAGATAACCTTCTAATCCAATGTTATAAACTGGGTTGCCATCAGGATAATAGAGGCCAAAGTTTCTCTCCGATACAGGATCAGGCTTCAAATTCTCATTGAAGAGTGCAAAGACAAAAACATCAACTGGGATAGATGGCTTTGCAGGAGTACCCTGTTTCTGCTCTATCCTTTTTAACAGATTACTATTGTATATTTCTGCATTCTGTGGTGTGGCTCCAATTTCATCAGGGCCACCTTTAGAAGGCCAACCAGTCTCTGAAATCTTCACTTCAATATCAGTATGACCCAATCTCTTAATGGCAGCGTAAACAGCATCAATTTGAGCAAACAACATGTTATCATAATGTAAATTGGTAACTGGGTCAGTAGACCCTGAATTAGGCTGAAACAGCACATAGTTTAAGGAAATCTGATTTGGGTTTCCCTTGTATGCAAAAAAGGGATATGCATTAATGAGAAAGGGTGATTTGATCTGAGCATGAAAGTTAAGAATGGGTTGAAGATACTGTATCAGATCTTGCCTGAACGCCCCAGATGAAGGAGGGAATGAGGAGGCTATAACATTGTAAGAATGAGCAGAAGTAACAGTGACCTGTTGTGCAAGTCCTAGACTAACAAGGGCATTATACATACTTTGCATTGCAGGGAGAAGACTTGTCGTGAGCTGAGGATTATTGTAGTCGAAAACCTCGTTTCCAACAGCTATGCAAGTGATTTTGGTTCGGGAAATATAAGGTTGAACATGCTGCTGAATCCATTTCTGAGCATTAGAAGGGTCTCTCAAGCTCGGTAGATCCTCGTTCCTCGTTCCTATGATGAATTCCACTCCTGAATCGGCGAATGCGGATAGAATATCTGGATTAGAATCATAGAGTTTGATTTTGGAGACTTTCAGAGATTTTATCAGAGCAGCCACACTAGAGGGAGATGGAAGGTTGTCGCCAAGTTGCCCATAATTGATTCCAAAATTAAAGCTCTGGATTTGCACAAACAAATCTGAAAACCATAGTCATAAGAAAATCATCAAAATATACAGAAAAGAGATTAAAATAAAACCTTTAACAGAGTCAGGCGGTGCAGACAATTAAGAAACACTGACGAAGTAGTAATTCAGATTACCAAAAAAAACTTATAATATATAGAGGTAGGAGAATAGATACTCAAACCCAGTTGACAAAATACGAAAGCTAAATTAAGGAATAATATTCTGATCCCAGTTTAGAATGGTGGTCCATTGCCAAGAAAACCAGAAAAGAGATAACTCCACAGCCACAACAATTGATGTAATTGTACAATCTGTTCAGTTGACTAGTTTGTGAATGATAGCAAACCTGAGAAAGTAAGAGGAATCAATAGCAGAGCGAAGAAGAAGGAAGAAGTTGTCATTGCTAATCTGATACCGCGTATGACCTCTAACCAAGACAACTACGCTCCCAGGCTGAAGATTCAAGCTCTGCAAAATGCATTGTTACAGAACTATTGCATATTTATACAGAACGAACCTGTTCTGTTTTTATGTGAAAACTAGGAAATGCAATTTGCTTTTCTCTCTCAAATATTTTTTTTATGACAATATTTTATGTTTCTGCTATTAACTTTAGTAGCATAAACTCTTGCATCGGTAGCAGCAACCTTAGCAACTCCGCCGACATACTGAGATTTATTCAATATTTCGTGAGAATTTGCATGTTCCCATCTACAATGTAAAATATCTGAATTTTTCACCTGACTTTTTTTTTATCATTTGTCTCATTTTTTCTATTTCCGTTTTTTTTTTCAGAGACATACGGTATAACAAGTGTTTTTTTCTTCAAAATTTGGTACATCTTCTAACTAATAATATTTACAAGAAATCATAATAATCATGATTTTTAGCTAAATATCTCAAAACATTATTTTGAGGAGATGAAAATATATTTTTTTAATAAAAATTCTATCACTATATTAGACAACAAATTATAGTAAAAGTCATTTTATACATAATTTCTAAAAAATATTTTGTAGTATTTTTATTACCAATTGCACATATTATAATCATTCTTAGTATAAATTATAAATTTCAGAATAAATAACGATTACTTGTTCTGGTTCCTAATCATTTAGGTTCTCTTTTAGTTCCTTTGTTCCTCTCTTTTGAAAGGTGTGATTATTTCATTTGAGAAATGATAATTCACACACTCTTCTAAAACTACATTCATTTGATATTCCTTTTTATTAATAAAATATTAAATTAAGACAGAAATTTAGAATATAAATTAAATTATTGAAAATAATATTAATAAAAAAGTGTGTTTACGCAGTTTTAGAAAAGTGTAGCAAACTATCATTTTTCATTCTATTTATCTGGTCTAGCTGATCATTTATCAAGAGAAAGGCACACAGTAAGACGCAGTGAATCAAAGAATATCAATATCTGTGTTTATTTATTTATTTATATTTTAAAATATATTCATTTTGTTATATTATAAATTTTTAATATATTTTAAATCATTAAAATCAATGTAAATCATTGTACTTAAATATACTAACCAAAAGAATCAACATAAAATCTAAATTCCGTGATATTTTGTATTACATCCCCATGTCCTTTCTCATTAATGATTAAATAATATAAAGAAATTGTGTATATATAACAACAGTCTCCATCAACTGACTTTGTTCGTACGCGCTTTGTATAAACCTGATATGATTATCTAAAATAATCTTAAATGATGAAAACCATGTAAATTATTTAAGGTATATAAAGCACATTTAATTAAAGATCTAAAATATATTATATGTGAATCTTATTCGTATTAAATTTCACTAACTATTTCATGGTGATATGATTATTAATAATAAAATGGAAATTTTTAAATTAAATAACACTACAATTTAATCTTTTCTGCAAGAAAGCTTAATATATTTATTGCTTCTTGTTTCGTGATAATATATATATTTTTATTTTTAAATTAAATAATAATATAATCATATATTTCTCAAATAAAAAAATGTAAAATTGAAAGCAGGAGAGATATTAACTTTCTTTTAAGAAAATATAAGAGTTTAATATCATTTTATTTTTAAATATATTTTTAACATATAATATATATATATATATATATATATATATATATATATATATATATATATAAAAGGATATATTAATCATGTAAAGAGGAAAGGTGTTGATTTTTCATAAAAAAACAAAATAACATTATGTTATTTTTCGTGAGAACTTAAAATATTATGTTTTAGGGAAGACTGTGTTTTAAAATAATAAAATTATATTATTTTATCAATAAAAGGTTTATGTATAATTATAAATTTCATATAAAGATCTTGTTACTTAGAAAACATGTTATTTTTTTAAAAATACCTTTCTAAGAACTCTTTTTCTTTTCTCTAAAATTTTTCATTGTTCGTCTATCCTTTTGAAGAACACAAACCATAGGATTATTCATTGCGGCGAATTGATCAAGATCAACTAATAAATTATAATGTGATGTTTTAGTCTTTTCCTTTGAGTCTCTATTAATCAGTGATCATGATGTTATGGTCTGATCATGTTTGTGATATTTTTGTGTATAGATAGAGTATCATGTGAGTTGAAGGAGGTCTATTGTTCAAAGATATTGGGTTTGAGCAGTCCAGGTAAGGGAAGCTATTGATTTTACTGTGATTGTAGGGATAATGATTTATAGTCATGATGGAAGAATAAAGAAGACAAAATAAGGAGCTCGTGAGAGAGTTGAAGACTTTTGTCCGCAACAAGGAGAGTTGAGATGTGATAATGAGGTGTTGAGGCCATTAGTGGAACCATCTATGCAAAATTAGAAACAATATAGGACTATAAATGAGGAATTTTCAGTCGAATTGTGCATATGGTCAATTTAGGATGACTTTTTTTTATAATGACTTATAAAATGCAAGCTTTTTTCCCCAATGTGACTTGTAAAATGTAAGTTTATTTTTTTATGATGACTTGTAAAATGTAACTTTTTTTCCAAGTGATGACTTGTAAAACGCAATCCTTTTTCATAATAATGCTTTGTAAAACACAAGCCTTTTTTCGATAATGACTTGTAAAATGTAAGTATTTTTCTCGATGATAACTTGTAAGATGTAAGTTTTTTTCCTGATGATAACTTGCAAAATGCAAGCCTTTTTTCCTGGTGATTACTTGCAAAATACAAGTGTTTTTTTTAATGATAATTTGTAAAATGCAAGCTTTTTTTCAATGATGACTTGTAAAATGTTCAAGTTTTTTTTGGATGATAACTGGTAAAATGCAAGTTTTTTTTTTTTTCTAATGATGACTTGTAAATCATAATTCCTTTCCTTATAATAATTGTTAAATGCAATTTTTTTTCCGATGATAGCTCGTAAAATGTAAACATTATTATTAGATAATTTGTAAACCACAAGTGTTATTGTGAGATGATTTGTAAGATGCAAGACATTCTTAAAAGCTAGAAAAAATTAAATGTTTTTCTTCCAAATTTGGCATAGATGTATGAAACCATGAATTTTAGATGTTAGAGAAAAAAAATCTTAAGATACAAAACTTGGTGGTTTATTGACAATGGTAAAGTTAGTATTATAACTTTATTACAAAACATTGATGAATGCTTAAAATAATGAGAATTCACAATTGATAAATGGGATAACGTTTTTGAAATATTTAAGTGAAAAGAGCCTATTTCAAACGAGGTTGAGTAACATTATGGAGGACAAAAGTTTTCTTCCAGTATTGGACCACCACGACAATTTTTTTTTTCCGATATTTCATTAATGCATGTTCAAAATTCAAAGTCCAGAGCACGAATTAAACTGGACAACTTACCTTAATTGATCCATATAATCGGTGACTATGTGTATATAATTTTAATATATTGTAGTAAATAAATTTAATATATTAATGTGGAAAATGAAAATAGCATCTTTTATGTTCATACAGTAAATAATTTAAATGATATACAAACGCCTAAAACGTGAAAGCTTGGTTTTAGAATGAAAATAAGAGTAGTACAGGAACAGCTTAGAGGTAATGTCGAAAAAAAGTTCAGAATTGTAAGAGGTTAACAAGTAATTAATTAATTATTTGTTCTGTTAGAGGCTTTTAATGTATGACTAATTTTAAGGTTAACTTTCAGTAAATTTTGGAATTAGTCTATTTTAAAATTTTGGACTAATTTAATCTTTCATCTCTTAAAGATATGTAGATTTAGTTATTTTAATCAGATTTTATTAGGTTTATTTGATATTTTGTACGCATCTCAAGATTGTATTTGAGTTGTTTATATTGTTTAACACATTTCTGCTTTAGTGTTAAGTCAAATATTATTGTAAAACAGATTTAAAATGTTAAATAAATTTAATAAAATTTAATTAAAAACTAAATTTACGTATTTTAAAAGATAAAAAATTATTTTGATTTAAAGTTTCAAAATGAATTAATTTCAAAATTTACTGAAAATTAAAAATAAAAAACATATTTAATCGTTAATTTTACTACCTAATTTTTCCCTTTGTCTATGGAGATGTGACTAACTAATTAATTATTATTTGATAATGAATTAATATTGGGATTGGTAAAACGAAAAAAATGGCCCATGTGTGTTAAGCACCGTCTCTCTGAAAGCACGTTGACACCTCAGACGCCGCACGTGTTTCCGCGTCAATATTGTTTGGGTTTCGGACACTGCGCTGACCGCGTCTTTCAGCTTCAGATATGGTTTCACCTTTCTCTGTTATTACCACTTTTCAGCTATCAAAAGCAAAATATATTCATTCTTTAACTTTCGCCTCGATCTCAACCATACTGTCTCGAAGAGTATATTTAAATATTTTTATTTCATTTCTTTATTATTAAATGAAACTAAACATATTTCATACATGGTTGAAAATTTTAGTAACTTTTTGTATTAAAAGGTAACGTGTACAATGCCATTTTAAATTTTAATAGTGTAAAATTAATAAAATAAAATATTTTATAATAATATTTACAGATAAATTAATCGAATAAAAAAATATATGAATACAGCCTTATATGAATTCAGACTATAAAAGTATACTATTTATACAACAACATCAAACCTGCAAAAATATTTTTATACAAAACATTAACCACTCATATATCTGCTGTAATATCACAATTCTAACTATGAACTTTTCATCCTTCATAGGTGTCTCTAAACATGCATTCATCTGTTCACACAAGAATGATGATCATCGCAAAAAAAGAAAACAACACAAGATCACAAAGTACAAGAGTAAGATAATATACAAAAGAGTTATCCTAATAACATTTAACTCATATCAATTATAAGAGGTGGATGGAATAACTACAATAATTCATATAATTGTACACATGCATACAGCTAATACTAAACTCAATTATTCGTATATATGCATTTGGAATTGGATTCACTAAAGACTTGCATTTGTGGTGGCATCTATTGTTCCACAAAGTCATTTCCAATGGGTTTCACCCTACCACACACAAGGTTAATCCATCATTATCTAAATTCGTTATCCTACCATAAACTAGGACCTCCTCCTACTCTCACCACATGATTCATTCTACTCTATTTGAATGTGAATGATCATTAGAGTTTCAGGATGTCACCTTACTTGAATCCATAGTTCAATGCATATATTAAAATAACACCACCATAAAATCTACCTATGAGACCTATGTAATTACGTCAAATACATACAAAGCTCATATACATTAACAATCCCATTATCATCACAGTTTCACAACAATACTATCACCATAATTCATTACTTTCACACTCATACATCCTCAATCACATATTCATATTCACATATCAATAATTCTATCTCGATTAATTACAATTTACAATCTTAAACATATACATACATAAAGTATATCAAAACGATTAAAACCATTTCTCTAACCACAAACTTTAAAAAAATGATCATTGTTCAAAGTGAAGAATCACATGTCTAGGATTAATTGTCAAAATTTCAATTCGATTAGACGGTAAATAAAGTGAGAATCTTCATTTTACACGAAGAATGCAAACTAGAAAAAACAGGGTGGCGCCTGACGCTGAGAAGTGGCGTCCAACGCTACAACTCTTGGAACCTACTGACTTGTGCACCTGAAGGTCCATAAGCGGTGCCCAGTGCCCCAAAGTCAGTGGCCATTGTCTCAGTGGCGCCTGATGGTGCTATTACGGTATCTGACGGTGTATTAGAACAACAATTTGGGAAAAAATTAAACCTGAGCAATTGATTAATTTGGTACCTTTCCTTTAATGTTTTTTTTTTATTACAAATGGTTTATAGAATTCATGATGATACCCAATTGCTCAAAACACAAATTTAAGTTTTTTTCCAAATCAAGACCAAACACAATCAAATAATAAGTAAATAAATATAAACTTCATCAAATTCAACATACAACATCACATTCACTACCAAAATGATCAATTCACACTAAAATTTAACAGAAAACCTAGATTTCCTTACCTTTAGTGTAGACCAATATTGAAATGAAGAAAACGTCAAGATGATACAATACCAAAACCCCAATTCAACCTAGAGAAGCCAAAACGAAAGAATATAAAAGGATGAGGCTCTGGTCAGAATCAAAGGCTCTAAGAACCACATGCATTAAAGGAACTTGCATGCAACAACCCCCAAACTGAAAGAGGAGGAGAATGTTGAATTTTCAACTAATACAAATAGAGAAATTGTTCAAATGGATTCGAGGAGGACTTCACCACAACTCCAAAATCTGGTCTCTGATTCACCAGAAGACGAGGATTAGATGAGAAAGAGAAAAATGAGTTATTTAAGAGATGTGGAAAATTGAAAAAATGGGAAAAAAAGGAAGGAGAGTGTTTTTGGTCATGAAACTTTGCATCTTTTAAAAGAAAAAAAAGGGTTTCACATGACATTTATTGCCAAAAAAATATATAAAATGCCTTATCAAATAAATTGATAGTGTGGAGAAGGGGAATTGAATTTCCGAGTTATTTTCCTAAAAGAATATAATTTGAGCATTGTAACCGCAAATAATATTTCTAAATTTTACAACATTTAATATGAACAAAGGTTAACAATTTTTTTTTTTGTAAAATGTAAAATCGAAAGAAACAAGATGATTGACTTGTATATGAATTAGTAACTCCCGAAAATGGATTCGAAATTCGAAAGTAAAAACATTAGAAACTCAGCCTATTTTGTCACTGCTCATTGATGGGGAAAACAACAACAAAAAATATACCAGAGAATGCAGCGGATATAATTCCTCCTAACTTGCAAGAATCTATGAGGAGCAATAATCAAAGAGCAGCAATAATAAATCACCAAAAGCACAAATAAAGGCACCAAAATTTTTAACATGGAAAACCCCTCAAATCAAGGGTAAAAACCACGAGTCTTCCAGACCAAAGAAATAGCTTTACTATGATCAACAAGAGTACAAAAGAGTCTCAATCAATAGCACAAATTAGTGCCAACATCCAACCAAATAACAAAGCAACAAAGCTTTCAAATAGAGAAGAACAAGAGAGGAAAACCTCTACAAATCACTGCTGCAGTGTGAAATTAATATCTCCCAACTCAGACCTCGTATCAAAGATCCGACCGGTCAGAATGAAGAGCAATGAGTTCCGAATCTGCTGTAAAAATTTCAGCCCGATCCAACGGTGAACGAATCCGCAGCGCCGAATTTACTGCGACAGCTCTATGAAAAACGTGAACAGAATTTTCCCTCTACCTCTCCCTCTATGTGTTAGGGCTTTCAGTGTATTCTAACTCTATTATTCTGCCTCTCTTTTTATTTTATAGCCTCCTCTCCACTAGGTTTAAGTGAGACATGGGCTTCTCAAATTTTGGGTCTTTTCTCCACATAGGAAGGGAGCCCAATACCCAACAAATCTCCCCCTCACAACTATGTGGAGATAACCGCCAAACCGGCGATCTCACAACAAACTTCAAACTTCCCTCTTGACAATGCTTTAGTCATCATATCAGCACCATTATCATCTGTATGAACCTTTTCCAACTCCAACAACTTAGCATCCAAAGCATCACGTATCCAATGATACCTCACATCAATATGTTTGGATCTAGAATGA
>Ga0214542_1002412_pt1 | contig 38657 bp, 14 predicted proteins | sample CNSS1metaG_FD_160096 | JGI IMG/M metagenome (GOLD analysis project Ga0214542, IMG submission 160096) | Root nodule microbial communities from cowpea collected in UCLA plant growth center, Los Angeles, California, USA - CNSS1 | ecosystem: Host-associated > Plants > Roots > Nodule | place: USA...
TATATATATATATATATATATATATATAAAAGTAATAAAACTTAATGATTTGAGATCCATGTTCAATTAATAATGTTTGAAGTTTGCACAACTTTAAATAATGTTCAAAGATAATTACCAAAAAAAAATTGAAAGCAGTGGGTAGAGATAACTTCATGCAAATACACTTAAAAAAAATTTAAAAAACATATATATAAAAAGATTATGTTTAAAAGTTGGAAGAAGATTTGTTAAAGGGAAAAATGACTTTCAAAAGTACGTCTATTTGAAAAAGTACGTCAAGAAATTTTGAATTATTCGAATAAATAAATTCTAACAAAATAAATAGATTGTCTTAAATAAGTTCGCCAAATCATTATTGTATTCAATGATTTGAAGAGGTTATCTAACTCTCCTATATGTTTTATTTTATGGTGCACTTGAACAATTAAAGATAGAGAAAGACAAATTTATATAATCGAAATAATTTGAATACATAAATAATTAATGATAGAGAATGACAAATTAATTTTTTTTTAACAAACAAAGATACTCCCAAACCACCAATACATGAGAAAAATGTAATAATCATCGTGTGAATGTCCAATATTTATTTTTGGTATAGACAATATTCATTTGTTCAAACAACAATTGGTAGAAAATGTCACGACAATAAACTCTTGGAACATGAAACAACAAGAAGTTATCATAGTCAAATCAACATCCCAAACACTTTAATGCAACTAAGTTAGAAAAAGTGGATAGCTTTATAGGGTTGAAAGTTGGCATAGTTTTTTTTTTCCTCTATAAATTAGACAAGTTGTAGTCTTAAGTCGTTTAAACACCTACAAAAGCTTTTGTATAGTTAATATCATGACTCTACACTACTATGAAAAGATTATGTGCTTTTGTCTGCTTTTAAAATTTTATTTTTTTTATTCTACTTTTTATAATTATTTTCTTCTCTCTTTAATTTTTTTTTCTGCTTATATTTATGATTATTTCTACTGTTTATACTTTTTTTTTCATATTTTTAAATACTATTTTCTTTCTGACTATTTTGTTTACTAATTTTAATATTTCTATTTTATTTTATTCATATTTAAAAAGGTATTCCGTGGGTATTTATTTTAAAAGTTATTTTAAATAATTGTGTCTGAAACTAATGCTGTATTTTCCAATTATTTACGTTTGAAAATAGTTGTATATTCTGAACTAATCGTAAGAAAATTCTGCTAAAGACGTACATTTGGTATTTACTTTCGTATTATAATATTTTTTAAATAATTTGAACATGTATTAATTATGTTAAATGGAGAAAGAAATAAGTGAAGTAAAAAATTGAACAATTACCTAATTAAAATCAAGAAAAAAGTGTATGTTTCTCAACCTTTACAAAATAATTTTTAAAAGGCATGTAGAAAGTAATAATTGAGATAAAAGAAAAAAAATAGTTTACAAATAGAGGTATTTAAATATCACAAAAAGAAAAGAAAAATGGGAGAAAGCATTAATTATATAGAAAAATTATGTAAATCCATTCACCCCCTTATTATATTGATATGATCTGGCATAATAGCAAGAAAAGCTATACACATAAAAACTAATGACAAGAACAACTAAGAGGGGAAGAGAAAAACAAACAATGAAGCAACATTTCTACTCTTAAGGGACAACATATTTAGTAACAAACCAAGTAAATTTAAATCCAAGACCTATATTTAAACTATGATATATAGCTATCACAATGAAGAGAGCATCAAAAGCAAGTTCTGGGAATGAAACACTGTATTCAAGCTCTCATGGACTATATATAATCCTAACACTGATCAGGGATTACATAAGCCTTAGAACCTGAACAAAAACTTCTTTGGAAGCTTGCGTTTTCCATTTCAAATCTTCGAAAAGATAACAAATCCAAGAAATAACCCAAGAATCTCTTTCTATTGCTTCCTTATGGAGAAGAAAAAGGGTGAGAAACTATAAAGAAAAGGTAATAATTTTCAAGTGCTTTTTCTGGGTTTGCTTTTGCGTCTGGCTCTGCTTCTCGAGGGTTCCCCTTTTGGGAGTTGAATCCCTTCAAACACACCCTCTTCCTTTGTAACTATCATCGTGCATGTTGTTGCCGATGCTGATGTTAACTCCTCTTGTGACTTCCCATGTTGTTGTTCTTCTTCTTTTTCTTTCTTGGTTGCTGCAGAAGCTTCTGGTTCCACTTTTTCCCCCTCGATTTCCGTTTCCTCAACAACAACCTTACGAGGTCTCCCTCTTTTTCGTGGAGGCTCAGGTTGTTCTTGTTGCTGCTGATGATGATGATGTTCCGTGTCACCTCCTTTGGATGAAGCCTCGGCTATAGCAACCGAAAGTTCCTTCGTTTTTTGTCGTTTCTTTTTCCCCATAAATACTTCTCTATCAAATAATATAACAACCACCCCAACCACTCTATCGCCAATAATATCTGAAAATTTTCTAGATCATCATCGTTTTTCATAGATCGTTAAACCTAGTGGAACACAACCATTGAAAACACCGCAATACTACAACCACAACAAAATCTTCTGATTCCTCCTTTCTAATGCAAATTCTATCTCAATACGTCAAAAGCAAGTAGATTGGTACATGTTTGACCACAATCCAGATTGCGGAAACGTTATTATTAAAACAACCAAACACCCTTCTGAACTTTATAGTGAAATGAAAAAGTTAATAATCAAATCAGAAAAAACTGAAGCAGTTTAATTCATCTTCTCTCTTTTTGTTTGTCCAATCTTGTGCCGTTCCCATAACACACATATAATTATTTTCTGCAATTAATAATAAAGAATCTCACGTGTAGGTATCTAGAAGAGAGAGATAGTGAATAGAGAAGGGTTTAAAAAAGGGTGGTGTGGTGATGGTGTTTGACTGAGTGAGTAGAAGGGTGTTCATAAACTAACCCGTGGAATGGAGCAGTAAGTAACCATGGTTAAAGGCGTGGACCAAATGGTTAGGGTTAGGGTGGTGTGAGTGAAGATGGGAAGTGGGGTAGGGTTTGGTGTATTGTACTACTCAGACTCAGAGTTGCAGTCTGACCCATTGTGTCGTTTCCCGGGTTTCGCGTCCTCACCTTTTAATTCTCGGGTTGGGTTGCATTCCAGTGTAGCAGGTTCTTCTTGTTTCTGCTTCGATTCTCATTTTTTAACCGTTGATTTTTTCCAGAGCCATGAATCAGGCATGGTTGATGAGTTTGTGTGTGAAGTATTGGTGCCTCGGGTGAAGCTAGGTACAGAGTCAACATTCCTGGCCCCGCCCTATTAATGATCAATTTGTCTGGGTTAACCATTTAGGATAATTTTTCTTTTCACACCAACAATTTTAGATAAACCCACTCATAAATTTTAATAATAAAATAATTATAATAATAGAATTTTGATGTAGAGGATATTGATATTTTCTCTAATTATACAACCCTCTTTTAAAAATTGACTACCGAATTTGTTATCTTTAATTAAGTTTGAAAAATATTGTTGAAACATCTACCCATATTTCATATTAGTTTCTCAAAATTTGTGTAAACAAGTAAAAATAGATAAGAAAAATAAAATAAATGTATGATAAATATAATATGTAAATTAATATATCATGTTAAGAAAACAAAAACAAAAATAAAAGATAATAACATAAATATAAATTTGATTATTATATGACTAAAGAAAAATAAAATAAAAAATATATAAATAGAGAGTTAAAAATTACAAGAATATGTAATAAAATACATATTCATAAATAATCGAGTTACATTAATACAAAGTTTACTAATTGTTACATAATATAGTAATTTTAAATTAAATTACACTTTTTAAAACTATTATTAGATACCTTTTTTTACATAAATAATAATTTTAAATATACATTATTTTAAATTATTAATATTCTATTATATAAATTAAAATTAATATAATAAATATACTTTTCAAAATATATTAAAATTTAAGTTATTTAATCTCTTTGTTTAATTTTAACAAAAACTTAATATGATAAATTATAATCAAACTTGTGGTACATAAGAAATGCATCCCTTGTATGGTAAAAAGAAATTATTAATAAATTTTAAAAGTTTGTACGAAATTAATACGTAGCTCTCCACTTATTTGTTTATTATGCCCCACTTAATTTTTTATTTTTTTTACAAGGCAGCTACCTAGTGCAAATAATAATAATTGATTTTATAAATTATAATCAAACTTGTGGTATATAAGAAGTGCATCCCTTTGGATAATAAAAAAAAATTGATCAGTAAAATTTAAAACTTACGAAAACTAATACTAGCTCTCCACTTATTTGTTTATTATTCTGCACTTATTTGCCTAGTTTTTTCAACAAAGCAGTCACCTAGTGCAAGTAATAAGAGTTGATTTTTGTATCTTATAATCAAACCTGTGGTACATAAGAAATGCATCCCTTTGGATAATAAAAAAATAATTGATCAGTAAATTTTAAAACGTACGAAAACTAATACGTAGCTCTCCACTTATTTGTTTATTATGCCCCAGTTATTTGTCTATTTTTTTCTTCAAGACAGCACATAGTGCAAGTAGTAAGGGTTGATATTTGTAACTTATAATAAAACTTGTGAAACATAAGAAATGCATCCCTTTGGATAATAAAAAAATTGATCAGCACATTTTAAAACTTTGTATGAAAACTAATAAGTAGTTCTTCACTTATTTGTTTTTTTATGGCTCACTTATTTGCCTATTTTTGTATTCAAGGCAGCCACCTAGTGCAAGTAATAAGGTAATAAGGGTTGATTTTTGTAACTTATAATCAAACTTGTGAAACATAAGAAAAATATCCCTTTGAATAATAAAAGAATATTGATCAGTACATTTTAAAACTTTGTACGAAAACTAATACGTTGCTCTTCACTTATTGCATTATTATGCCCTACTTATTTACCTATTTTTTACTTTAAGGCAGCCCCTAGTGCAAGTAATAAGGGTTGATTTTTGTAACTTATATTCAAACTTGTAGTACATAAGAAAAACATCCCTTTAGATAACAAAATAAAAATTGATCAGTACATTTTAAAACTTTGTACGAAAACTAATACATCGTTCTCCACTTATTTGTTTATTATGCTCCACTTATTTGTCTATTTTTTTCTTCAAAGCAGCCACCAAGTGTAAGTAATAATGGTTGATTTTTGTAACTTATAATCAAACTTGTAGTACATAAGAAATGCATTACTTTGGATAATAATAAAAAATTGATCCATACATGTTAAATCTTTGTACGAAAACTAATACATAGATCTCCACTTATTTGTTTATTATGTCCCACCTATTTGCCTATTTTTTTCTTCAAGACAAACACCTAGTGCAACTAATAATGGTTGATTTTTATAACTTATAATCAAACTTGTGGTTTGAATAATTAAAACAAAAATTGATCAGTACATTTTAAAACTTAGTACGAAAACTAATACGTAATTCATCACTTATTTGTTTATTATGTTCCACTTATTTGTCTATTTTTTTTTTGCAAGGCAACCATCTAGTGCAAGTAATAAGGGTTGATTTTTATAACTTATAACCAAACTTGTGGCACATAACAAATGCATCCATTTGGATTATAAAAAAAATTGATCAGTACATGTTAAAACTTTGTACGAAAACTAATACGTAGCTCTCCACTTATTTGTTTATTACGTCCCACTTATTTACCTATTTTTTTCTTCAAGGCAATCACCTAGTGAAAGTAATAAGGGTTGATTTTTGTGTCCTTTAATCAAGCTTGTGGTGCATAAGAAGTGCATCCTTTGGATAATAAATAAAAATTATTTAATAAATTTTACAACTTTGTACGAAAACTAATACGTAACTCTCCACTTATTTGTTTATTATGTCCCACTTATTTGCCTATTTTTTTTCTTCAAGGCAGCCACCCAGTAATAAGAATTGATTTTTGTATCTTATAATCAAAACTTGTGGTACATAAGAAGTGCATCCCTTTGGATAATAAATAAAAATTGATCAGTATATTTTAACACTTTGTACAAAAACTAATAGGTCGCTCTCTACTTATTAATTTATTATGTCACATTTATTTGCCTAATTTTTTTTTCTTCAAGGCAGCCACCTTGCGCAAGTAATAAGGGTTGATTTTTGTATCTTATAATCAAATTTGTGGTACACAAAAAGTGCATGCCTTTGGATAATAAAAAAAAATTGATTAGTAAATTTTAAAACTTTGTATGAGAAGTAATACGTAGTTCTCCACTAATTATTTTATTATGCTCCACTTATTTGACTATTTTTTTCTTCAAGGCAGCGTGAAAGTAATAAGGGTTGATTTTTATAACTTATAATCAAACTTGTGATACATAAAAAGTGCATGCCTTTGGATAATAAATAAAATTGATCAGCATATTTTAACACTTTGTACGAAAACTAATACGTAGCTCTCTACTTATTTGTTTATTATGTCCCATTTTTTTGCCTATTTTTTTCTTCTTCAAGGCAGCCACCTAGTGCAAGTAATAAGACTTGATTTGTGTAACTTATAATCAAACTTGTGGTACATAAGACGTGCATCCCTTTGGATAATAAATTATATTTATTAGTAAATTTTAAAACTTTGTACGCAAAGTAAGACTTAGCTCTCCACTTCATATCTTATTATGCCCTACTTATTTGTCTATTTTTTTCTTCAAGGCAGCCACCTAGTGAAAGTAATAAGGGTTGATTTTTGTAACTTATATTCAAACTTTGGTACATAAGAAGTGCATCCTTTGGATAATAACAAAAATTGATCAGTATATTTTAACACTTTGTACGAAAACTAATACGTAGCTATCCACTTATTTGTTTATTATTTGTCACTTATTTGCCTATTTTTTTTGTTCAAGGCAGCCACCTAGTGAAAACCCTTTCGATAATAAAAAAAATTGATTAGTAAATTTTAAAACTTTGTACGAAAAGTAATACGTAACTCTCTACTTATTAATTTATTATGTCCCACTTATTTGTCTATTTTTTTTCTTTAAGGCAACCACTTAGTGAAAGTAATAAGGGTTGATTTTAGTAACTTATAATCAAACTTCTGCTACACAAAAAGTGCATGCCTTTGGATAATGAAAAAATTTATTAGTAAATTTTAAAACTTTATACGAAAAGTAATACGTAGTTCTCCACTTATTATTTTATTATGCCCCACTTATTTGAATATATTTTTCTTCAAGGCAGCCACATAGTGAAAGTAATAAGGGTTTATTTTTGTAATTTATAATCAAACTTATGGTACATAAGAAGTGGTGCATCCCTTCAGATAATAAATAATAGTTGATCAGTATATTTTAAAACTTTGTACCAAAATAAATACGTAGTTGTCCACTTATTTGCCAATTTTTTTCTTCAAGGCAGCCACCTAGTGCAAGTAATAAGGGTTGATTTTTGTAACCTATAATCAAACTTGTCGTACATAAGAAGTACACCGCTTCGGATAATAAATAAAAATTGATCAGTATATTTTAACACTTTGTATGAAAACTAATACGTAGCTCTCCACTTATTAATTTATTATGTCCCATTTATTTGCCTTTTTTTTTTCTTCAAGTCAGCCACTTAGTACAAGTAATAAGGGTTGATTTTTGTATCTTATAATAAAACTTGAGGTACACAAAAAGTGCATGCCTTTGGATATAAAAAATTGATTAGTAAATTTTAAAACTTTGTACGAAAAGTAATACGTAGCTCTCTACTTATTGGTTTATTATGCCTCACTTATTTGCCTATTTTTTTCCTCAAGACAGCCACCTAGTGCAAGTAATAAGGGTTGATTTTTGTATCTTATAATCAAACTCTTGATACATAAGAAGTGCATCCCTTTGGATAATAAATAAAAATTGATCCGTATATTTTAACACTTTGTACAACAATTAATACGTCGCTCTCTACTTATTAATTTATGATGTCCCATTTATTTGTCTAATTTTTTTTTGTTCAAGGCAGTCCACCTTGTGCAAGTAAGAATGGTTAATTTTTGTATCTTATAATCAAACTTGTGTTACATAAAAAGTGCATGCCTTTGGATAATAAAAAAAATTGATTAGTAAATTTTAAAACTTTGTACGAGAAGTAATAAGTAGTTCCCCATTTATTATTTTATTATGCTCCACTTATTTCACTATTTTTTTCTTCAAGGCAGCCACCTAGTGAAAGTAATAGAGGCTGATTTTTGTAACTTATAATCAAACTTGTGGTATATAAGGAGTGCATCCGATTGGATAATAAAAAAAATTATTTCAATAAATTTTAAAACTTTGTACAAACACTAATACATAGGTTTTCACATATTTGTTTATTATGCCCCACTTATTTGTCTATTTTTTTTTATCAAGGCAGGTACCTAGTGAAAGTAATAAGGGTTGATCTTTGTATCTTATAATCAAACTTATGATACATAAGAAGTGCATCCCTTTGGATAATAAATAAAATTGATCAGTATATTTTAACACTTTGTACGAAAACTAATACGTAACTCTCCACTTATTTGTTTATTAGGTCTCACTTATTTGCCTATTTTTTTGTTCAAGGCAGCCACCTAGTGAAAGTAATAAGGGTTAATTCTTGTAACTTATAATCAAACTTGTGGTACATAAGAAGTGCATCCTTTGGATAATAAATAAAAATTGATCCGTATATTTTAAGGTACAAAAACTAATACGTAGCTCTCCACTTATTTGTCTATTATGTCTCACTTATTTGTCTATTTTTTTCTTCAAGACAGAAAGCAATAAGGGTTAATTCTTGTAACTTATAATCAAACTTGTGGTACATAAGAAGTGCATCCCTTTGGATAATAAATAAAAATTGATGAGTATATTTTAACACTTTGTACGAAAACTAATACATAGCTCTACCTTTATTAATTTATTATGTCCCCTTTTATTTGCCTGTTTTTTTTTTCTTCAAAGCAGTCACCTAGTGCAAGTACTAAGGGTTGATTTTCGTATCTTATAATCAAACTTGTGGTACAGAAGTGCATCCCTTTCGATAATAAAAAAAATTGATTAGTAAATTTTAAAACTTTGTACGAGAACTAATACGTAACTCTCCACATATTTGTTTTATTGTGCTCCACTTATTTGCTTGTTTTTTGTTTAAGGCAACTACCTAGTGAAAGTAATAAGAGTTGATTTTTGTAACTTAGAATCAAACTTGTGGTACTTGGAAAGTGCATCCCTTTAGATAATAAATTAAATTGATTTGTATATTTTAACACTTTATACAAAAACTAATACCTAACTTTCCAGTTATTTGTTTATTATGTGCAATTTTTTTGCCTATTTTTTTGCTTCAAGGCAGTAACCTAGTGCAAGTATTAAGGGTTGATTTTTGTATCTTATAATCAATCAAACTTATGGAACACAAGAAATGCATCCCTTTCGATAATAAAAAAAATAAAAATTTATTAGTAAATTTAAAAACTTTGTACGAAAACTAATACGTAGCTCATCACATATTTTTTTTATTGTACCCCACTTATTTGCCTATTTTTTTTTTGTTAAAGGCAGCCACCTAATGAAAGTAATAAGGGTTTATTTTTGTAACTTATAATCAAACTTATGGTACATAAGAAGTGCATCCTTTGGATAATAAATAAAAATTGATCAGTGTATTTTCACACTTTGTACGAAAACTAATACGTAGTTCTTCACTTATTAATTTCTTATGTCCCATTTATTTGCCTTTTTTTTTTCTTCAAGACAACCCACCTAGTGCAAGTAATAAGGGTTGATTTTGTATCTTATAATCAAACAACTTGTGGTACATAAGAAGTGCATCCCTTTGGATAATAAATAAAAATTGATTAGTATATTTTAACACTTTGTACGAAAACTAATATGTCGTTCTCTACTTATTAACTTATTATGTCCCATTTATTTGTCTAATTTTTTTTTCTTCAAGGCAGTCACCTTGCGCAAGTAATAAGGGTTTATTTTTGTATCTTATAATCAAACTTGTGGTACACAAAAAGTGCATGCCTTTGGATAATAAAAAAAATTTGATTAGTAAATTTTAAAACTTTGTACGAAAAGTAATACGTAGTTCTTCACTAATTATTTTATTATGCCCCACTTATTTGACTATTTTTTTCTTCAAGGCGGTCATCTAGGGAAAGTAATAAGGGTTGATTTTTGTAACTTATAATCAAACTTGTGGTAGTGCACCCTTCTGGATAATAAATAAAAATTGATCAGTATATTTTAACACTTTGTACGAGAACTAATACGTCAGTCTCCACTTATTCGTTTAATATGAACCACTTATTTGCCTATTTTTTCTTCAAGACAAACCACCTAGTGAGAGTAATAAGGTTGATTTGTGTAACTTATAATGAAACTTGTGGTAAATAAAAAGTGCACACCTTTGGATAATAAATAAAAATTAATTAGTTTTAAGACTTTGTACGAAAACTAAGGTCTCCACTTATTTGTTTATTATATCCCACTTATTTGCCTATTTTTTTCTTCAAGAGAGCCACTTAGTGAAAGTAATAAGGGTTGATTTCTGTAACGTATAATCAAAGTTGTGGTACATAAGAAGTACATCCTTTGGATAATAAATAAAATTGATCAATATATTTCAACACTTTGTACGAAAACTAATACTCCACTTATTATTTTATTATGTCCTATCTTTTGCCTGTTTTTTTTTTTTCTTTAAGTTAGCCACCTAGTGTAATTAATAAGGGTTGATTTTTGTATTTTATAATAAAACTTGTGGTAGATAAGAAGTCCATTCCTTTGGATAATAAAAAAAATTGTTTAATAAATTTTAAAACTTTGTAAGAAAACTAATACGTAGCTCTCCACTTATTTATTTATTATGCCTCATTTATTTGCCTATTGTTTTCTTCAAGGCAGCACCCAGTGAAAGTAATAAGGGTTGATTTTTGTAACTTATAATCAAACTTGTGGTACAGGAGTGCATCCTTTGGATAATAAAAAAAATTGTTGAATAAATCTTAAAACTTTGTACAAAAACTAATACGTAGCTATCCACTTATTTGTTTATTATGCCCCACTTATTTGTCCATTCTTTTTTTTCTTCAAGGCAGTCACATAGTGAAAGTAATAAGAGTTGATTTTTGTAACTTATAATCAAACTTGTGGTACATAAGAAGTGCATGTCTTTGGATAATAAATAAAAATTGACAGTATATTTTAACACTTTGTACGAAAACTACTTTATTATGCTCCACTTATTTGTGTATCCTTCTTGTCTATTCTTTTCTGCAAGCTAGCCACCTAGTTCAAATAATAAGGGTTGATTTTTGTAACTTATAATCAAAATTTGTGATACATAAGAAGTGCATCCTTTTGGATAATAAATAAAAATTAATAAGTAAATTTTAAAACTTTGTACGAAAATTAATATGTAACTCTCTATTTATTTGTTTATTATGCCCCACTTGTTTGCCTATTTTATCTTCAAGCCAATTACCTAGTGTAAATAATAAGGGTTGATTTTTGTAACTTATAATCAAACTTGTGGTACATAAGAAGTTTATCTCTTTAGATAATAAAAAAAATTGATTAATGAATTTTAAAAAATTAGAGGAAAATTAATATGCAGCTTCCTACACTTATTTGTTTTTTGTGCCCCATTTATTAGTCTGGTTTGACCTATATTTTTTTTCAAGTCAATCCCCTAGTACAAGTAATAATGGTTGATTATTATAAGTTATAATCAAATTCGGGGTAAATAAGGTTATTGGTAATTGGAGGGTAGGAAAAGATTGATTAATAAATTTAAAAAAATAGTATGAGAAGTAATTATCAATTGTCCATCTATCTGTTCACCTCATTTATTTGTATATTTGGTTTGACTTATTTTTACTACCAGTGTTTAAATGGTTAAAAAAAATTAAAAAATCAGAGATTTACTTGTGACATATATTATTTAAAAACATTAACTATTTAAACTCTATTACTAAAAATCATCAAATTAACTAAAATTTAACGAAAATAAAAATTTTAAAATAAAAATAAGACCAAATTAAATAAAAATAATAAAAATGGTAACAAATATATATTTAAACATAGAAATTATTGGAATCACGATACAGAATTCCTTTACACTATGGATTAACCAAAATATTATAAAAAAAATTGTATGAAATAGCCTTTCTTTTTCCTTTTTGTTCGTCATCAAAGTGTAACATTTAGCCTCGCCATGTGAAAGAAACAAGTGAAGAAAGTTCGGACTTACATCCAACGCACAAAGCGAGTCTCGAATTCATTCATTCACTCACACAGTCACAGTCTCCCTCCTCGCGCTCATGGGATCATCCATTCTCATCTCCGATACTCAGCCATGGAAGGACCTGAAGGTAACGTAACAAAATTGAATCGATCAACTTTATTGTTGTTAATTCTCGCCGTCAATCCGAAATCACCATTAAACGAGTCGCGTTTCAATTTTGAGCAGGCGCATGTTGAGGATATCAAGAAAACGCATCTTCGCGATCTGTTGACCGATGATAAGCGGTGCCAGTCCATGCTCCTGTAAGCAAACGATATATTATTATTCAAACTCCGTTCCTTAGTACAAAACAGGGAAATTCTGAATTCCATTTCCTATTTTCCATGCGGTGGAAATTAATTTTTATGATTTTGTATGTTATGTAGCGAGTTCGACGACATTCTGTTGGACTATTCAAGGCAACAAGCCACTCCCGAAACTATCCAAAAACTACTTAAATTGGCGGAGGTTTGTAGTTTCTCGCTCGTGTTTGAATCTTTTATCAATCGGTAAACACATGAAAAAGGACTTTTCAAATTCTGATTATTGTTTTTTTTTTGTTAATTTTTTGCAGGTTGCATCGCTCAAAGATAAGATTAACCGCATGTACAGCGGGGAACATGTGAGTCTTTGTCCTCAAATTTAACAAAGTTTCGCTGTCCACAAGCATAAACACTCTCGTGCGTTATTTGCTAGTGTTAATTTTGACTTAAAAATGTTATCTATGTATGGCAAGTGTTAAAAATATCCACTATCGACCAATCAAAGACTATCGGTGGTAAGACCGTGATTGTAAAAGACAGCAAACTTATCTTGAAGGGGTTTGTGAATTGGTTTTTACACTTTTAGTACACAGAATATCTACTTTACTTTTTCATTTTTTGATAATGCTTGATTCACTTTCAGATTAACAGCACGGAAAACAGGTCCGTGCTTCACGTCGCCCTTCGTGCTTCAAGGGATGCTGTTATACAAAGTGATGGGAAAAATGTTGTGCCAGAAGTTTGGAACGTTCTTGACAAGATCAAGGAGTTCTCTGAGCGGGTTCGCAATGGTTCTTGGGTAATGTGCTACTCCAATATTCTACGGGGCTGTTTTTTGACCATTTGATTCATTTGAACTAAAGGGTCTTAACTACTAACCCTTTTTTTGAAGGTTGGTGCTACAGGAAAGGCTTTGAAGGACGTTGTTGCAGTTGGTATTGGGGGAAGCTTCTTGGGTCCGCTGTTTGTACACACTGCGCTTCAAACAGGTTGCTTGATTACTGCTAGTCTCTTTAATAGCAATTCTACAATTATTGGCCTTTTATTTGTGTTGACTTATAATAAATGAGTGTCTGTGTGAACACTTTTCTTAGTTGTAAACAAGTAAAATTGTTGAGTATATATTTATGTTATATTGCAGACCCTGAAGCTATTGAATCTGCAAGGGGTCGTCAGCTGCGCTTGTAAGTATCTATTGTCAGTGAAGTTTGAAGAGTGTGATTGCAAGCATTAGTTGACCTCAACTATATAATATGATTTTCTGAATCTAGCTTACTATAGTTACACATCTAGAAGCTGGCTGTACTCTTTTCATAAAACCAATCTCATCCTCTATTTGAATCTCTGCAGTCTTGCAAATGTTGATCCTATTGACGTTGCTAGAAATATCACAGGATTAAATCCTGAAACAACACTTGGTAAACAATTGTATAACAGATGAATATATATATTAAATAGATATGGAGGCTTATCTTGTATGTCTTAATGTTATCTGTAACAATTGCAGTTGTGGTTGTTTCAAAGACTTTTACAACAGCTGAAACCATGCTGAATGCTCGAACTCTTAGAGAATGGATATCATCTACACTTGGGTAAGTGCCCCATTAAGAGACGTTGCTCAAGGATATTAGTGTAAGCATTGGTTGGGCTTTCAATAGTTTCCTTCGTTTTTTATGAAATGTCCAGAACTAGATTTGGAACTTAGTTTCTTACTTATTGTAAGATAAACCCCACCCCCATGCCCCCCCACTTCTAAATATGTATGTTCAACGACTTTTCAAAGCATAGAGAGTGGACAATATTCAGAATGGACTTTGAAAATGAATTGAAGACTGTCTCTCATTCCTTCCAGGCCCTCTGCTGTTGCAAAGCATATGGTGGCTGTTAGCACAAATCTCAAGGTATTGCCGTATTTTCCTTTTCTGGCACTATCTGATTAATTATTCTTCAATGTCTAACTCTTGTTTTCATTCATGAATCATGTCTGCATTTGATTGATCACCACTGTTTGTCAGCACATGTGCTGTTAAAACATTATGCTTTTGTGTTAATCATTGTTGGATGTACCTATACCAAAGGGCACTAACATAATAATTGAATAATAAATCGCTAATAAGGACATATTACAGAAGGGTGAAGTTCTCAAAGTTATAATTTCTTTGGTATTTTTTTTAAATTTGTCCATTTTTTTCTTTAGTAAAGAGAAAAAATCATGAAGAGCGCATCTTCTATTTGTTATTATGGTTGTATATTTAACTATTTTTCTTTCATTTATGGTGCAGCTTGTGGAACAGTTTGGTATTGATCCTAACAATGCTTTTGCGTTTTGGGATTGGGTCGGTGGTCGATACAGTGGTGAGTAATGTTTCATCTATCTCCCCCTCTTCTTACCCCATTAAAAAATATTTGAAGTTTACAAAAGATTTGATTATGATGTTCTGAAATGTGGCTTGCAGTTTGCAGTGCTGTTGGAGTTTTGCCATTGTCTCTACAATACGGATTCTCAGTAATGGAGAAGTATGTCTTTCACTGTTAGTATAATTCTAATCTGTATGCACCTCTTCTAGAAGTGATTGTTCGCAGAAATAGTATAATTTCTTATGGCTATATTGTGCTTCACCTTCTTCGTTTAAGGAAATAATCACCTTCACAGATAACAAGAATGATGTAGATAAGTTTAAGGAAATAATCACCTTCACAGATTACAAGAATGATGTAGATAAGAATGCTTTCGATAATCACGACCTTTCAGAATGAGATATAGTATAGTTTGATTTCCATTAAATGTATTTAGATTTCAATTATGTTCTGCATACTATTGGCACTGACAACTCAGTTTTGAATATTCCTTCGGTGAGAAACTAAGAAACATATACTTGAATGTTTTCTTTATGGTCTTTTTTCCCTTAAAGGTTCTTAAGTGGGGCTTCAAGCATTGATCAACATTTCTATTCACAGTCCTTTGAAAGCAATATACCTGTAAGTGCGCCTTTTGGGATCTTTTATACTTTTGAGCTTTATTTCACATGTTCAACCATGTATTCTTTAATTATTGTGATACTGCATACTGGCTATCCCTCCAGTATGGTTAGTTTTATATTCTATAGTTGTAAAACTAAATATTCTGTATCACATGCTGCTCCTTTCAGCTTTTATTTCCTTTATTTCTTTCACTATTTGGAGCATTACCAATTCCACAGCTTTGGATTTTTTTTTCTTAATTATTCCTTTTTCTTTTTGAAGAAGAGGTGAAACTGTGGGTAGGCATTTGGTTCATTGTAATTTTTCAGATCCCTTGTTTCTCGGACCTTAGGTTTTCTTGTATTGAAGATGTTTTGTACAGTTGGGCCACCACATGACGAGATGCTCAATTACATTTTATGAGAGTACTGCAGGTGCTTCTGGGCTTGTTGAGCATATGGAATGTTTCATTTCTTGGATATCCTGCCAGAGTGAGTGCTTATTTGACCTGTTCCCTTCAGAAATATTTAATAGGTTTTGTTGTTCTTAAGTGGCTTCGATCAAAACATTAAACTTTTGGTATTTTTACAGGCCATCTTACCTTATAGTCAAGCTCTGGAGAAGTTGGCCCCCCACATTCAACAGGCAAGTTTGTTGCAGCATTGGGATTGAAAACTATTTTAATTCTATTTTACTATTATTCTTATAATATTTATTATTATTTTTTTTGCTTTAGGTTAGCATGGAGAGTAATGGCAAGGGTGTTTCAATTGATGGTGTTCCTCTACCATTTGAGGCTGGTGAAATTGATTTTGGTGAACCAGGAACTAATGGGCAGCATAGCTTTTATCAGCTGATACATCAGGTGATTTACTAAGTACTATATAATTGGTGTTTGAACTTTGAAGAATTAATAATTTTTTTTTAAAATTTATACTCGAAAATACTTCTTGTGTAAATTAATAAGGGTAAAATTAATCACGTCAAAAGCCTACATTACTAGTGTGTTGAATGTTAATTTTGATTTAAAACACATTCTAATGAAATAATGTCTACAATTGCATGTTGTGGTTTATATTTCAATTCCAGTTTTTACTAGTTTTGAATGCTAATCCTTGTGTCATATTAGAGATTTTGACATGGGAATAATAAAATCAGGAAGAAATTGCATGCGTATTTTCATCCTTCCTTTGTCTTTCAAATTAATACAATCACAAATGTGCTCTGATATAATGGTTATCTTCAATTAGTATTTCTCTAGGTTACTTAAAATCCAAGGGCACATTTCTTCTACATTAATGCAAATGAGACATTCCTATATCCAGCTTTCTTTCCTTAACTTCTCCTGGCTGACCTGAATTTTTACTTTTCTTTACCAGCCTATTTAAAACAGTAGTTATTTAGATTTTAGCAGTTTAGAATATTATGTTCTTGTTGCCTCTATTGCAATTTTACTTTGCTTCTTTTTATTTCATATTTTTATAACGGTTTGAATAATATGAATACTTAGTATATATGCTATTTGTTGAGAAATTTGCACTTCTTACTTTTAGGGGCGTGTAATTCCTTGTGATTTTATTGGAGTTGTGAAAAGTCAGCAACCTGTGTTTCTGAAAGGTAAGGAACACAAATTAGCATTATCAAGTTTAATCGTCGTAGTTTAGTTTTGTAAAGTCAGTGCTCTGATAATATTTTAGCAATGCAATTTATAACCAGGTGAAGTAGTGAGTAACCATGATGAGCTCATGTCCAACTATTTTGCACAACCTGATGCCCTTGCATATGGAAAGGTACATTTGTCCTTACTCTGTTCTTCTAAATTATATATCAAATATAAATAAATAAGGATATAAGTAAAAAAATCTGTGTCAATGCTCCCAAATCTATGGTAACTGATATGTATTCTTTTTCCCGTCCTCGGGCAGGAAAAAGAATAATATGCATATTTCGACAGCACTGAACTTGTAGAAATAGCTTCTTTTTTATAATTTTGTGGAGTAGATTTTACAGCTCTCCTCATATCATGAGGAATATGACCATTAATCAAAATCTTGTAGACAGCAGACCAGCTGCAAAAGGAGAATGTTTCCCCACACCTTATTCCTCACAAGGTGATATTCTTTCTTCAATGCAACTTGCAGGCTTAGTAGTTGAATCCTTAGTCACTAACATGCTCATTTTTTTCTAAACCAATCTACAGACATTCAGTGGCAACCGACCTTCTCTCAGCCTACTGCTTCCATCATTGAATGCTTACAATATTGGGCAGGTACATAGTCCGCAAGGTTGTGATTAGTAATTAAAGGAAAATGGTCCATTCCTGTTTACTTATTTTATTGAGCAAGTTCCTGAGGAAAATTAGGTAACTATGACTGATGAGAATTATGCACAAGAATATATTGAATATTCATATTTTTGCAATATGGACATGCATTTAGTTTATTTTTGCTCTCTTGAAAAGCTATTTGTCATATTTCAAATTAAGCATTCATACTGAAGATTTAACATGAGAAATAAGCATTCACTTTGGAAGGTTTGTATAGAGTATTTTAGTTTTTATTCTTTAATGCCTATTCCTTCATTGATGTGTTCATAATATGTTGACAGTTTAGCCCAGTATCAGAATAACTACTGCAAAAGCTATCTGATTGGCAAATAATTTTCATTCATTTTTCCTTCTCTTCATAGTGTTTTTCTCCAATCCTTCAGTTTTTGTTTATAGTTCTTGATATGTGCGTCTTTGATTCCATAATCGAGTTGTATATTCTACATTAGTCGGTCATAATTACTTTATTGTTCATAATTTCCTGGTGCTCTATGTTCCTCAGTTGTTGGCAATCTATGAACACAGAATTGCTGTAGAGGGTTTCATTTGGGGAATCAATTCTTTTGATCAGTGGGGAGTAGAGCTGGGGAAGGTATGGTTTAGATAAGTAATGTTTCATTGTGTTTCTATATAAGAAATTTCTGAAAGACTTCCAACTCTTATCTGAGAAATACATATATGCAATTTCAATTGTAGTTTTATTCGGACTTTATTTCTTGGTTCATTCTCATCATATTTAATGATAATGCAGTCACTGGCTACTCAAGTCAGAAAGCAACTTAATGCATCTCGAACAAAAGGAGAACCAGTTCAAGGTTTTAATTTCAGTACAACAAAAATGTTGAATAGATATCTTCAGGTATGGAAATCCCTTTATCCTACTCGTCCCTTCAGGTATTGAAAATCAAAGCAAAAAGGAACTATAATTTTTTTTTTGTAATGAAATGTTTAGTATTTTTCTATTGTGTGTTTGTGAACCTGGGCCTGCTTTATTAGGCTCATTAAAACATTGGACTAGGGCTCTAAATTATAGATCTGAATCAATTCCAGGTATGTTTGTCCAACCCATTTAGTCTTATCTTTGTTCAGGCTAGTCCGGCCTGTTTAAATGTAAAATGTAGGTTGAGGCTGGGCTATGGAGCCTTAAGCCGACATCACGCTGATTCAATTGGGTGGACTGACTAATTTAGGACAATTACTTTCTGCACTCCGTCATTTTTTCCCCGCACCCCATCAATTCCGGAATTTATTTTCAGGAACACAAAAAATAATTTTGGAAACATTTTTCCAAAAAACAAATGTCCTGACTTTTCCTCTTATGAAAAACACTATAGGGAAAGTTTTTGACGGGGTGGGAAAAGAAATTGATGGGTGCAGTTGCTCTAATCTACACCCTCTAGATAAGAAGTCCAAATGAGAATTCTTTCTTCTCGAAAATAAAGTATTATCGAGATCATTTAGTACTTTAAAGCATTTAATAGAATATATTTAGTGTTGACATTACTGGAAGCTGAAAGCACGTGAACACACTTGATTAGTAGAATTGAAAACCTCGTATTTAAAATTTTTATTCCTGAAAAAGCTGTTACTGCATACTTAGTAGTATCTCAGTCATACATATGATTGACTGACAAACTAACCCCACTGCCATATATTTCTTTCTACATTTAAAATACCTGTTATATGATTTTTCTTTCGCTGGTGATAATACAAACCATTAAAGAGAATGATATCACCATCTTTATGCTTAACGGTGGCAGATTACTAAAATCACTTATTACTTGTTTATTATGTATAGATTGACAGTACAATTGATGGCAAAACTTTAATTTTTCATGGCAGGCAAGTTCAGATATCCCAGCGGTTCTTCCAACTTCTTTACCGAAGATCTAATAACTTTTTGCCAATAGTTGTATTCATACCGAATTAATAAGAAAATAATCTGGTGAATGTTATATATACAGCACACCTACGAACATGTTTTCATATCCGTATCGATTATGACTGGTTCAGCACGATACGTGGTTGTCCTGTTCTCTTGCTGTCGGGTTTTCTTCTGCTGAAAAGTGAAAAGCATTTTGGATTCTAAATTTTGTTTGGAGCTTGCCAACTGACATGTTCTGATGTCCTCACTGTTTTTTTTTTTTTTTTTTTGTTTTTTTTTTGTTTTTTTTTTTTTTTTTTTTTTTTTTTCTTTTTTTTTTTTTTTTTTTTTTTTTTAACTTGTTTAGACGATACTCGATCATCCTTTTCTGCTGGAGATGTGTTATACTGAAAACTGAAAAATGTTTTGGGTTCTAATTTTTCTTTTGGAGGTTCTCTACTGTGTTGTTGACCGGCCTCGGGTATTTTGTGCTCAATAGTCAAGATGAGCATGCTTTATCATCATTATATTCTACTACTATATGCACAGAGGGTTGTCTGAACTGTTTACCGCTAGGCCTACATATTGATCATAATTTTGACCTTTTAAACTTTTAAAAGACTAGCTAGAATTCTAAGACCTGATGGCCCTACTTGAAAATATCAACATATTGAAAACGAATTTAACGCATATCTCAAGGTAACAAAATCTTAAATCAAAAGATTGGTGATCAAAAGTTTTTAACTTTCTATAGACACTTTCACATGATAACACATAATATCAACGTGAAAGAAAAAGAAAACTGCTAACTTTTTCTTTGAACTCAATTCTTTTGTTTTATTTGATAAAGAAAAGGGAATTTGGATTGTTGAAAATAGAATTTCTGAATACAAATATACAAGTAAGAAAGTATAAATTAATTGATGTTATGTTAAAGGAAAATAATAAGAAAAAAAGACAATAACAAGTGAAAATCAATGATAATCAGTTTATGTTTCATCAATTTCAAAATTACTTTTCATTATCATTTCAAATATGCCATCGACTTATTTTAATAAGCTGAATTGTTTTTTCATCTTATATACTAAAGAATATGTGTCTCCTACATAACTTCCTTCTTGTAGGAAACAATAAATAAATAATTAATCGTAATTAAAAAACCCAATAAAAATATAAAGATAAGATTTCATGTAGTTTTTGTACAAGCAATTGATATGTTTAGTGAAGGACATTTCAGTAACTTAGGCGACGTGGAAAATGTAATTGCCTCTCTGGATGGGGGGAACTCTTAGTAGAAAATCACCTCTATTGGTACATGCGGTACAACTAGTTTTGTTTTCAATTTTTTTTGTCAATTTAACTCTCACAAGACAATTTATTGCAATTATACTTTCACATAAATATTGTGACACTAGGAACATTTAAAGCCAACGAATTACCTGGGAATCTATAATAAAACATAATACTATTAATATATAAATAAGATGTATTCTTTTTTATACAGAGACTAAGCCATAAAATTTGAGTTAGTGCTTAAAACACATCAGTAGTGTATAAAGTTGAGTACTTAAAATATTGGTAAATTATCATTCACATTTGAGTGAATGTGTTTGGTCCGATTTTTTTTTTTTTTCTACTTAACTTTAAAGCTGAGTCAAACAATATTTATATACAAGTTCTTAAAACTTTTAAGGAGTTTTTAAATTTAGTATTCAGATAATTTTGGGTAGTATTCTCATTTTATAAATAGGGTTCTCATTATTCAGTCCCCTTCTCTCATTTTGGTGGATTCTATTCTTACTTTCCTTTTTTTGAAAACATAACTTTGGATTGACTTATCTTTTGTTTTTGTAGTGCTTTTCTCGCGTGAATCTTGTCCTCTTCATTTTCCAATTTATTGTTATTAAATATTTTTAAGCAATTTAAAATTATTTAATTATATATAAATTAACATTTTCTTTATTCATTTAAAGATTTGTTATTTAACGATAATATATAATATCTTAATATTTTATCAGTTATAACTTATTATCAATGTATATTATTTGTAAATTGTCACTAAAATTGCCAATAAGTATAAGTTATAAGTTGAAGCCATAAATAAAACTTTCTCACGATTTCTATAATAATGCACGTTGATCTACTCACAAAATTTAAGGTGTCATATTTCAATTTGAACTAAATAATAAAAGGATTATGCAGAAATTAGGAAATATATGCCTATAAATAACTTGTTTAAAAAAAATATCAATTATGAACGAAAACTGAGAAAAATAACAGAAAAGAAACCAGGGAATGGACTACAGTGAAGGACATTTCGGTCACTTAGGCGACACGTAAAGTGGAAAATATACAACGCAAGCACACATATTTGATGTTCATATGTCAGCGTGAATAACACGTGCTGCAGGGATATCTACGTGATCATCACGCGCTTCTTTATGCGCGTAGAAACTTATTTCCCATAATCACAAATGAAGAACTGAATCCGGCAAAGGGTATCTCTGCTAACGTGAGCCATGGGTGATAGCGTCCTAACGTGCACCCCAGCATTTATCATCTTTGTGGCTTAACCTATATTCTTCTCTTTCGCCCCTGGTTCCGGTTCCCCTGACCCACCTTCGCACACCGTTGGTTCAATTGCAATCGTCAGAGACCCTTTCCCTTTCCGATCATCCATGGCTGACCGCATCTCTACCACTCGCCTCCACCATATCTCTGCTGCACCTCCTTTTCAGATCTCCAAAGGTCCTTTCTTTCATCTCTAATTTTTTATTCTGCTAAACCCTAGAGACGTTCCCACACTTTCACTATTTGTATTAGATTACGCCAACCATTTTTGTTTCTCTGTTTTAGTTTTAGGGTTTTGCTTCGTGGCTCGAGTGGTTTTCTCTTCGTAGCTCGTTTGATCAATTTTTTACTTATTCATTTTTAGTTCGGGGATGACATTGATGAATTGCTCTGCATTTTTTCTTATTTTCTTGTTCCTTCTGTTATTCCTTTATTTAAACTTTCATAACAGTGACAGAAACAGACTTAATTATCGTCTGTGCTTTTTGTTGTTTAGTTGTTTAGATTTTTCTGTGAACTTGAGGATGGGAAGTTTAGATTTTCAATGATATCGTGCATTTAGAAGTAATTTTATTTTTTCATCCAGGGAAACTTTGGTTTGATATTTTTTTAATTCGAAGATGATAGTTTTTTTTACTGTATCTGTAAGTAAATTTTACCAAGATAGGTATAGATAGATAATATTACGATTTATATGTTTGTTTTGACACATTGTCAACGCAAGTATCACCATATTTTTTTGTGGGTAGTCATAGAAGCTGCTATTTGTAGTTTCTGCTTGAACTTGGGTCAAGCTTTCCTGGATTATTATGCCATTGTCTGGTGATTTTATTAGATTTGATATACTGAGGTATAGAGTTTTTCCACTCCACGGGAGTTGATAATAAGTACTGTGAGCTATACCATCTATGTATAAATTCTGACACCGATTTTAGTTTTATTTTTTTGTTTGTAAATTTGTTTGTCTTCGTCCCACTGCCCCCTCCGCATTCTTCGTTTTCAATTTATTTTTTAGACTGACATTTTCGATGTAGTCAGCGTAATCAAACATGTGATGGATTTGTCCTTTCAATCAGAATTGTATATGAAAAACTTAGAAAAGGACCGATTTCTTTTCATATATTCAATATTTTCATATAATATTTGTTCTATCAGTTTCTTCTTGCGCTAAATCATCAATGCATGTATATTAATTTTTTTGTCAAACTTCTCTTGCTTGTCTTCATTTTTTCGTAGTCTGTCTGTGCGTGCTTGCTACCTATTTAATTATCAACTGATAAGAACATGGTAAAAAACATGTAATGGCTTAGCCAAATGCTGAAAGTGTTAAAGTTTTGAATTCTTTTTTAGTAAACATCTTCCTTTTGCAGATTTCCATGCCCCTGACAATCCCGTTCCACTTTCACCACAATGGCTTCTGCCAAAGCCTGGGGAGAGTAAACCTGCAATAGAAACTGTGGTGTGTAATGATTACTGCTGTTTTTTTGTCTGTTTGCACTTCTGTAAACTGTATATTTGCAAGTCAGATTTCTGTGAACATTTCAATCCATAAGTAGTTTATAATTGCTTTAAAGTCCGCATCTCTTCACTGTTACACATTACTCAGGAAAACCATGTGTTTTCAACTCCACCAAACGGCAATCGCTCAGAGATGGCAAAGACATTTGGAAATGGAGAGGACGTGAATGATGGCCTTAAGCGAAAGGATGTCTTCCGGCCATCCGTGCTTGACTCTGAAAGTGGACACCGTGATCGTTGGCGTGATGAAGAGAGAGATACTAAGTCCTCTTCCTCTTTACACAAGGATCGATGGAGGAATGGAAACAAAGATGTAATTGACACTAGAAGAATGGACCGGTGGACTGAAAATCCATCAACAGGGCACTTTGGCGAAGCACATCGTGGCACATCTGATAGATGGAATGATTCGGCTAATAAAGATACAAACTTTGAACAGCGGCGCGAGAGTAAGTGGAACACACGCTGGGGACCTGATGATAAGGAGTCTGAAGGTCCTCGTGAAAAATGGAGTGACCCTGGTAAAGATGGTGATCTTCATGTTGGCAAAAGTTTGTCTAACATTTCTTATCTTGTTAAGGATGAAAAGGAGGATCATTATCGGCCATGGAGACCCAACGCCTCACAAAGCCATGACCACCAAAATGTGATGCCAAACAAACAAGTGTCTGCATTGTCATATGGGTGGGGCCGTGGGGAGCATACACCTCCAGTCATTGCGTTTGGGCGGGCCCGGTTTGGCTCTGGTGGTAATTCAATTAACAGCACATATATGCATTCTCAATACCCTGAAACTTTATTGGATAAAGTTGAAAGTGAGCATGGAGAAGCTCATTGCTTTAGATATAATAGGACAAATTTGCTTGATGTGTACAGAGTTGCTGATATGCATACACATAGAAAACTAGTGGAATTTGTGCAGATACCTTCTATTACACAGGATGAACCATTGGAGCCTCTAGGTTTTTGTGCTCCAAATTCTGAGGAACTGGTAATTGCTGTCACTGTATATTTTTGTTCTGGATGTCACTGTTATCTGTGGTGATTTATTAAGATTGCTTTTCTGTTTGAACAGTCTGTGTTAAAGGATATTGAAAAAGGGGAAATAATCAGTAGCAGTGCTCCTCCGGTGCAAAAAGATGGACGGAACACAACAGAATTTACACATTCAAGACGAATAAAGCTTGTAAATTCTCCTTTACAAGGTATAATAAGGATATAAGCTTACAATAGTGTCAAAGGGCGTCAGCTTCTTTAGAATCTGGTTGTTTTGGCAGGGAGTTTCTGACCATTTGAAAGTGGTCCCTTGAATTTCTCAAAAGGCTTCTCAAATTAAAAGCACCAGCACAGTTTTAGTTGTCTAATAACAATGAAAACAGTAAGGATCTTAAGACATCATCAAAGTGGTTGGGAAATGTAGATTATTAATGTAAATGAAACCTTGGGAATTTTGTACTTTTATTGCCAACATACACCAATCATTTTGTATTTCATATCTGATTTTTGAAGGTAATCTATATATTGTCTTTAGTTGTAGTGTAAATTTTTGGGAGTCCGTAAAACTTTGTTTCTAATATAAAAATTGATGGGTTTTGTATGTTTCCATGGTTGGACTATCTCTTTATTAGTGGTTCCTGCTTGCCCTGTACTTACCTCCAATTATTGCATATTGACTATCTACAACTCTTTTTTTATTTCAGCTTTCATGTGTAACCAGACTAATTTTCTCCCAATTTATATGCACTATACTTTGCTACATTAAACAGCTAGGAAGGATGGGTTTTTCTTTGTCTCAAGGAGTTCTTATGCTTTATCTTTTCAGATAGAGTCGAAGATAATGGTTCTTACAGAATGGTGGATGAGGTTCCTAGTAGTAGAGAATCAACCTTTGAAGAAAGCAATTCTATTCATCCTGGTGCTACATGGCGTGGGACACAACTAGGTGAACATGCAGGCACAGTTGTGCATGAAAGCAGAGATATGTCCAGTGATATTAAATCAAGAAACCCAGATATGAGCTGGTCAAACCAACCAAAAGATACTCAGGGTCAGTGGGAGCATAATTTGGATTATTTATCTGAAACCAGAGATGTGGCTAAGTGGCAATCTAGTGGATATCCCATTAAAAGGCAGCTATCTGGCATTTTGGATGGTGAATTCGAATCCAGGAGAGTTCAACAAACTTGTCCAGAGGATTTATCACTTTTTTATAAAGATCCTCAGGGTCACATTCAGGGCCCCTTTAAAGGAATTGATATTATTGGTTGGTTTGAGGCTGGTTACTTTGGTATAGATTTACCTGTTCGTCTGGAAAATGCAGCATCCCACTCACCATGGTTGCAACTTGGTGATGCCATGCCCCACTTACGAGCTAAGGCCGGGCCACCACCTGGATTTTCTGCAGCAAAACATGACTCTACAGAGGCATTTGGTTGGCAAAATTCCAGTACCTTTGGGAACATGCATACTGGTTTAAATGAGGCTGAGAGGCTGAGAAATGATCCTATGCAGAGGAATTCTGCCACTGAAGCTGAAAATAGGTATCTGGAGTCACTAATGTCCGGTAGCAAAAACAGTTCCCCACTTGATAGTCTCACATTATCAGAAGGTTAACAATGTTATATTTTTTGTTTTGTATTCTGATTTCTGAATACTAATGCACTAGCATGCATTATCATTCCTCTTCATAGTGTCTTTATATAGTGTATCATGCTTTGAGATAGTTTGGTCTAATCATGATATGTATTTTTAGGTTTACAAGGGTTTCTCTGTAATAATTCTGGTAATCTGGGCCCATCAGGAGTAGATGGTGGAAACAACCTTTACATGATGGCCAAGAAGATGGCACTTGAACAGCAAAGTTCCTTGCCAACTCATCCTTATCCATACTGGCCAAGGAGGGATGCAGCACCCCTTCCACCAAAATCAGACATTTTTCCAAATGCACCACCACATTCAAATATCTTGTCTTCATTGAGTGACAATCCTCGTCAGCTTCAGCCCCAAAATTCTGATTTAAACTCAGTAATCCAAGGAGTATCTGACAGAACGACCACAGGCTTAAGTAGCGGTATTGCTGGATGGCCAAATTTTCATTTGCAAGGTGGATTGGATCCCCTGCAGAATAAGATTGACTTTCATCATGATCAAAATTATGTTCAAATGCCATTTGGAATTCAACAAAGGTTACAAACACCGAACTTGTTGCCCTTAAACAACATAATTGCTCAAACGTCAGATATTCCATCAAGTATTCTGACAGCAGAGAAGTTGCTTTCTTCTGGCTTATCCCAAGATCCCCAAATGTTGAATATGTTGCAGCAGCAACACTTTCTGCAGTTGCATTCTCAGGCAGCTGCTTCTTCACAACAGATACCTTTCTTGGACAAACTTCTGTTGTTGAAGCAGAAACAGCAACAGGAGGAGCAACTGCTGTTATTGCGCCAACAACAACAACTGCTATCTCAAGTGCTGCAGGAGCATCAGTCTCACCAGCGACTAGGTGATTTATCTTATCAGCAGTGTTCTGGAGGTGGAGTACCACTGGGGAATTTGCATGTGAATCTTTCTCAAATTCAACCACCAAAAGAGATTTTTTCCACCAGTTCTCAAACACCAATCCCCAGTGTGAATGCTGAGCTTACTACTAATTCTTTGAATTTACCTCTGCAAACAAGTCAGGACACTAGCCATAATATAAGCAGTGAATCTTCTGCCCATTTGCCGGACCGTTTATTTGAGAATATTAGTCATCAAAAAAGCTGGAGTGCTACACTTCCTGAGCAAATTAATGACAAGCACCAGAGTGTAGCATTGCCTGTATCAGCTTCTTTTAAAGACTCCGTATTGAGTGAGCATAGCATAGCTAAAGAGGAACCCAACATTGCCCAGAAACCTCTTTCTTTTTCTGACGATAAGGCTAAAATCATGGAGCAAAAGCCAGACGATGCTTGTCCTGTTGGTGATTCTCAGGTGAGTGCAACTTCTGTGTGCGGTGAGAGTTCTCAACCAGTACAGTGTGTTGCTCCTTTTGTTCCTGTGTCTTCAGCTGGATCTTGCGGTATCGATTTACCAGTATCAAGTCAAGTGGGTAAAGATGTGGAGATTAAGTCAGGCAGTATTGAAGAGCAGCAGGGTGGAAGGGAAAGCTCAAATACTGAAACCACTGTGGTGGATGCAAGAAGTGTTGAAGCACGGGAACCCAAAAAGGCTACTGAGAAGAAATCTAAGAAGCAAAAATCTTCAAAATCTCAGTCTTCTGATCAGGCAAAGGGATTGCCAAAAAATGTGACTTTGCAGCAGTCAAAGAAATCAGAATCTGAGAAACCAAATTATGGTGAAAAAAAATTGGGAGAAACCAACAAGGGTGAACCAGCTCAAGAGACATATCTGCAGCAAACAAGGGATAAGGGTAAACAATCTGCAACTGCTACTGCAGAAACAGATAATCATCAAGAACTTAATGGTCTCCCTACTAATATTCCAGGAAGCAACTCTGAAACATTTATTGAGGACGAGTTGACGGCAGTCAGTTCTGTTTCCACCAAGACTAGTGAATTACCTTCAGGGAGAGCTTGGAAACCAGCTCCTGGTTTCAAGGCAAAATCTCTCTTAGAAATTCAACTGGAAGAACAAAAAAGGGCACAGATAGAAATGCTTGTGTCTGAGGTTGCTACTCCTGTCAATGCCATGAGTTCAACAACTCCTTGGGTGGGAGTTGTGGCCAATCCAGACTCTTTGAAGGTGTCTAATGATAGTCACAGAGAAGCAGATGATACTGAATATCTAGCTAAATCTGAAAAATCTCAAGATAGTAAAACCAAGAAAAGCCCATTACATGATCTATTGGCAGAAGATGTACCAAAATATAGTGAAAGGGATGGCAAGGTTCCAGACAGCTCGATCCCCTCACAAACTGTTCACTCTAATTCAGAATCAATAGATGAAGGAGACTTCATTGAAGCTAAAGACACCAAAAGAAACCGGAAAAAATCTGCAAAGTTGAAGGGTTCAGGGTCTAAGGTTTCAATTCCTGTTGCTTCTAGTGAAAGGCCCATAAGTTCGAATCACAATGAAAAGGTAAGAAGCTCCCATTCTGTTCAACTGGAGAAAGAACAACTGCCTTCTATCCCATCAGGACCCTCTCTGGGAGATTTTGTTCTTTGGAAAGGAGAGCCGACAAGCCCATCCCCTCCTCCAGCCTGGACTACTGATTCTGGTAGGATACCTAAACCAACATCATTAAGGGACATTCAAAAGGAGCAGGAGAAGAAATCTGAGAAGAAATCTGCTGCAGTTCTCTCAAACCAACTTTCTACCCCTCAAAGATCACAGCCTGCCCAAGTTGCTCGGAGCAGCAGTTCTTTACGGCCAATTTCAACTTCATCTCCACCAAAAACTGCACCTTCTAGCCAGATAAACTCCCAAACTTCTGTGTCAAAATATAGGGGGGATGATGAACTGTTTTGGGGTACAGTGGAGCAATCTAAGCAAGAAAATAAGCAGTATGACCTCTGTCTCTTCATTGTGCATATGACTTCTACTCGTTAATATGTTACTTCATTAATCTTACTTTCTAAAGTAATACTTACTGATATTGTTAGTTTTGGTATCTGTTCAATATACATTGTTCTACGTTACAATCGGCTAGCGAAGTGCGGGTGGGGTGTAAGGAATGCAAAACATTTTAACTGAACAATGAATTTTCAGTTTTTAGCATTAAATTAATACTTGGTGGCCTCAGGGCGTTAAATAGTGATAGAACTTATAAAACAGAATATAGAAACATGGTAATGAGTCCTAACTGAGGCTGATTTAAGATTTGGGACACACAACCTCACATTATCTTTATATTAGAACAGCTGTTGCATTTACGAGTACTTTTATTCCGCGCTAGGTGGCCGACTTATTGTTTCCTTTATAATCTTGTTTTGATGGATAAGTTGGTTATTGCATTCTTTGTAAGCAGGTCAGGCTTCTCTCAACTTGCTAGCCAGGGTAGCCGGGGTTCTAAAAATATCCCCATGAAAGGTAATTCACCTGGATTATTGAGTCGACAAAAGTCTGGGAGTGGCAAATCAGTTGAGCGATCTCTTTCATCGTCACCTGCCTCTTCTCAATCACTGCTAAAACTGAAAAAGGATGCCATGACTAAGAATTCCGGTAATGACATTTACTTATTCTTTACTTCAACATTATTAATTCCAATTTTCACCTGCTTGGCAATTCTGTCTAATTTAGTCTCAAAAGATTTAGCTCTGCTCCTTCTGACTGGTCTATTTACTTTTTTCCTTTTTTTCAGAAGCTACTGACTTCAGAGTTTGGTGTGAGAATGAATGTGTCAGGCTTATTGGGACAAAAGGTATTTACATATACGGTTTCAGATCTGTTTTCCATTTTATGGATTAATTGTGATTTAGTAGATTGATTTAAGAATGCTAAAGAAAAGTCTATTTCACCAAATGGTTATTGTCCCCAAAGAACAGTTCAATTTCTGTCTGAATGTAATCAGGCATTGACTATATTTTTTATGGCAGATACAAGTTTCCTTCAGTTTTGCTTGAAGCAGTCCAGATCTGAAGCAGAGATTATTCTCACGGAAAACCTGGGATCATATGACCCTGATCATGAATTCATTGATAAATTCCTCAATTACATGGACTTGCTACCATCAGATGTTTTGGAAATAGCTTTTCAAACTCGGAATGATGAGAAAGTTGATGGATCTGAAAACACAGTTGTACAAGATTTGGGTTACATTGACGGATCCTTCTCAAAAGGTGGAAAGAAGAAAGGTAAGAAAGGAAAAAAGGTCAGCTCTTCAGTTTTGGGATTCAATGTCGTGAGTAACCGGATAATGATGGGTGAGATTCAGGCGGTAGATGACTAATATTAACACAGGTTATTACGGAACGTGTATATATGTTTTGGTCGTGCTTTGTATTTTGTAAATGATGTTTTTTTACACTAACAGTAGCAGCATCAATGGGTTCTGCTCAAGCAATTTTGTCATCTTATTGTAGAAATTTTTACGTTTGAAAGATCGTGCTGACAAACATTCTTGGCAGCCTTAACTCGTGCTGACAAGCTAATTTATTCAAGGGCAGAACATGCAAGTGCCTGATGTTCTGTTTCTATTTCTTGATTATATTTTTAGGGCTTAATTAAATATTTTATTTTAACTATTCAGTTTGGTTCTTGCATTTTAAAAGGTTTGATTTAAACATTCACGTTTAAATATTTTAAAATAGTACTTTGGACAGTTTAAAATTAGTTGTGATTTTAATTTCAGTAATTATTTAGGTTGGGAATTTAGCACGCTTATCTAGAGTGATGGTGGGAATCACAATTGCTCAAACTTACAGTATTATTTTATTTATTTTTTGTCAGCACAGTATTATAAACAATGGTTGATTGTAGTTTGTTCTGGTAGAAAGTTATTTCAATCAACATTGATCGTCAATAGTGCGTGTGGAGAATGTTTCTGAGAGGAGTTTTTATATTAATTGCTAGAGACAAAATGGTTTCGGCGGGGGTTAGTGTAATTTGTAAAAGTTGTAGAAAAATAAAACTAAAAAAAAATGCTGGAAATAACAAATTTTTCGAAACAATTTAGCATACGCAAATAGTGGATTCATTGGGATGATGAAAATTAGTCCCAACTTTGATATAGGTTGATTTCATATATATATATATATATATATATATATATATATATATATAGAGCAAATAGAGTTATATATTTATAAATAATAAAATATAAAAACTCAAGACCAAGCAGCAAGATGCAATGTTACTATTTCCCTTATTCACTATTTATTTGCAGTTTTTTTCATTAATCGAAAACCTTCTGCAAATATCTGTTCATTCTTCCTGTCCAGATTGTCATTATAATGCCATGTTTATAGCATGTTCAGTGATTATGTCTACATTTTCAATTAAAATTTTGTTCTTGAATGAAAGAACTAAAAAAAATGAATATTTTTTCATACAATATCTTCTGGTAAAATACTTGACTATCTAGCTTGGTAAGAATTACAGAGAGTATTTGCTGAAACCTTGAAGATATTTATTATTGATTTGGGAAAAGTACAGTGGTCGTATGTTCCTCCTATGCTTCTCTGCTTCACTCTGAATTGCTACAACCAAAACCAAGGATTCTAGTTATTCGTCACATTCCTACTCTCTGTTTCCTTCATTTTTCTTGATCCCCTCATGCTCTGCACATGCCGATCACCAAAACTAAAAGTTCACCCACTTGCATTTTATTAAACTGGGGAAAAGTAAAAAAAAAAAAAAAAAAAAAAAAAAAAAATATTTTTAAATAAAAAAACAAATAAAAAAATAAAAACAAAAAAAAAATTATTTTATAAAAAAAAAAAAAAAAAATAATGTTAGAACAAAAATTGAGAAAAGAAAATGATAGAGATAAAAAAAAATAAAAAAAAAAAACAAAAAAAAAAAAAAAAAAAAAAAAAAAAAAAAAAAAAAAAAAAAAAAAAAAAAAAAACTGGTTTTTAACTTAAAAACCAGCTTATAATATTAAACGCAGTATACTATTATTTTAGTTAATGTGAGACTTAAATTTCTTTCGACACAGCCTTCACATCTACTGCTATTAAACAGCTGAATAACATGTTGAGTAACTATTTTTCATAGATTTAAGATAGCTTCCAATACAAGTTACAAGAGAGAAAAAGAACTAACTTCTTCAAATTAGTTTATCAGTGACCTAATTGGTTTGTTTAAACATGCTTATTTGTTTTTTAAGTATCAATTTTTCTACACATATCAAATTCTTAATAAAGTCAGAAGAAAAGAAAAACGTTCGTAAGTGTTAGTTTGTGCTGACCGGTGCGATTGAAAAGGGAGAGATCGCAGAAGAGACATCTTAGCAATTTCCGAAACGGCACCGTCTCGAACTTCACGAACATCACTCACCAATTCCTCGTAAGCTGCTTCGAAGGCTTCCCACCAAAACTTGGGTAATCCAACGTAGTTCGTGCGAGTTCGACTGTACACATCCCACATCTGTCTCACCACCTTCTCTCTCTCCTCCACCTCCTATTTTTCAACCAAACCAAACCATAAACACAAACAAATTATACTTTAAAACCTTTGCATCTTATCATCTCAACTACTTTTCATTTTTCGATTAAACAGCAAAAGTTACGTCATATACAAAAATCAGTAAGAACTACGACAAAAGTAGTAAAAATTAGTCCAGCACAAGAAAAATCAGTTTTACTGTTACAGACACGAAAGGAATTGTGTTTTGTTGTGTACTTACGAGCACATCGAGATCCTGAAAAATGTTGGAATCGAAATCATCGTTGTTGGTCGTGGACCATTTGAGCGTGACGGAGCCAGCGAACACGGTCCATAGAGCAACGAGGATAACCAAAGCTAAGACCCAAAATAAGAAGTGCCTCTTACGGTCGGCGTTTCTAGAATCAGCATCATGGATCCCTCTCTTTGTCATGTTTTTCGTTTTGGTTAAGGTGTGATGGGTAGATACTACTTCACTTTATATTTGCGTGAGATTCGAATTGAAGTGCTTTTGGCAATGGTGGTTAAGATGTTATAATATTAATAAATAATTTATATCAAACACCTATAACAATTAATAAAGGGCTTTAACTATTTTGTATGTGTATTTTTTTTTTTCAGAAGAGAAACTTAATCGCTAACAATTCACGAACAAATAATTTATTTATATATACCTATTAATAATATAAAAAACAGTTTGTATAAATATTAAATTTTTAACTCGATTAAATAAAATAATACGATTCTGTTAAAATTCACGTTACATGAGGAGTTTCTTTCTTCATCTACCCTTCACCACTTTGACTATATATGATATTATATTTGGTAGGAGGAAGGTATAATTCCATTACATAAGGTATTGTTCATCGTGTCGTATTCACCAATTGGTGAGTTTGTTTATTCACACTGACATTTTGACTTATAGAAATTAAATAAAAGAACATATATATATATCCTTTTGAAAAAATAATGCTGCACATTATATAAGAAGAGTCAGTTTTCTAAGACTTAACGCGTTGAATATTTAGATATTAATTTAATAATCATGTATAGCAAATATTTGATTTATAGAATTCATATTTATATAAAAAATAATAATAAAGAAAACAAGTATAAAAACTCACTGTAGATAATAAGTTGATCCCTATGATAGCTTGATTATTCATCTAACTAAACATTTCCAAAGAAAGAAAGTTGTTTATTAGAATTATTTAAAAATATAAATACTATTTTAACATCGATTTAATACATTCATTACTTAAAATTAAATATTATTACTTGTAAATGGGCAAAATTGTTTGTACAAACTTTTTTTTTCAATTTATAATCAACATAATATTCTTATTTATAAATAATTTCTGTGAATAATTCTTATTCGAATCACACCACATTGAGGCAAGTGATTGTGTAATGTGTTGCTCTTCCGCACACCTCAAAGTTACAATGCAAATATATAATTCCACAGGATTGAGCTTCATTTCATCAAAACTTTGCGTCTCAAGAATACTTTCCCCCTCGCCATTAAAAATCACTGCAAGTTCTTTCCCAGAAGAAACAGCTGAAGAACACTCAAAACCTTTCAGGAAACATTTTTAACTGAACAGCAAGCATTATAGTATAATCTAGACATGCAATTGTACTCGTGGTATGTAAAATGTCAACGGTTCAAGGTTTGGTTCCAGGAAATGGTAGCTAGTAGTGCATTAAGAAAATGGAAAAGCAACGAAACTCCAAAAAAAGTCGTAAGAGAAAAACAATCAGTGATATTAATGGACAAAATATCTCGGAAAACATGATAAACAAGACACGTGAAGATCCAAATTCAATTTCCACTAGTACACTATTAAATATAACTAGTAGAAAAAGGAGCAAGTTTTCACACTTCACCTTGGATGTGATATAGTATAAAAGGCTAGATCCCAGCACCGACTAAAGGTTCACACACCTTGGCCATGTTTTTCTTTGGGGAAATGATTCGAGAGAAGTCAAATGAATTTGAGAGAGAATAGAAGAGATATACAAGTACGAGTGTTTTTTGTCTTAAATGATTTGGAGATAAAAGTGAAGACATGTAATAGAATTTATGAAAACTTGTAAATTATTTGATTCATATAATAAATAAATAAAATATTTTAACAGATTAACTGAAAAAATAAGATTACATATTTATCCCCATGATCAAAATTAATAAAAAATGAATGTAACTAATTAAAATTTATTTAAAATAAAATACTGATTTCCCTCCCTCAAATACTCTTTCTCATTTATCATCACTAAATTCAAACATGTCATTCTGAAATCCATTCAGAGAATTTCGTTCTTTTACGATTCATTTTTTTAAAATGATTTTCGGTGTCTTCTCTCATTGGTCTGAACGTTCTCTTAAATAAAGTTTTAGATTTGAATAAAACAATAGTTTTAGGTGTGTCAAAGGTTGATCGAGAGTATACTGTTAATAATTGCTATTTTCAGTACCTGTTTATAAACTTTGCCTTTTTCATCTGATTAAATTACCAGTTTGTTCTTCGAATGAATAGAAACCCTCGATTGAGTGTCAAATCACAATTTCTAAACAAAAAACTGTGAATCCAATAGAACATATTCCAAATGAATTGCAGTCAAAAAGAAGATTGAATTGCTTCCAATGCAGCATACCCATAGCACCATATATTTGTCTATGTATATTAGTATTTACACTTCCTAGTCGAGTCGAGAGAAGCAAAAATCCTATCACATTCCCTCTGTACCTTCGTTTTGTTCTCTCTCTCCATCATAGGGAGGGAGAAAGCAATTCATGGTCAACCCAACAACATTAAAGTCAACCTCTTCAATCGTCCACGTTTCCTCAATCAAACGTTTGTGATTTTGCTCTGCACCGTACCTATTAAGCGAGGCAATTGTGGTCCCACCGTGCGCTATGTTAATGCCATCTATGTACCTATAATCTTCGATCGAGGACTCCAATCTAGTTTCCCAGAACACGTACTCTTTCCCTTTCACGGGCTTCATCTTCACCAGCTTGGTGTCCTCGAATTTCACCAGCAGCCCCGTGCGTTGGCTAAAGTACCCCTTTATCGTGTGCATCACAATCTCAGTGTTGGAAGTGCTCTGTGCCAGAAGAAGCTGTTGAGCCGTTTGCAACTTCAGCATGAAACAAACCTCGTTGTTAATGATGTTCTCTCCCACACATTCTGCATCTAGGAACAAGTTTGCCGCACACCTTGGGTCCAGTCCCTAATAATAAATAATAACATGTGATGTGATATGATATGAGTATGATTAAAAAAATGATAAAATTAATGCATAGAATGTTGCATATTACCTGAAAGATGCGGCGAAGTGGTCTTGCAGGGGCTTTGATTGCATGAAAGGGTTGAGAAGAATTGTGGTTCCATGATACCTTACCGTCACATCCTGCACTCACCTTGTAACCGGAAACAACCAATTCCAAGCACCACATATCTGGGTTCTTCTGCCATAACACAAACCCTCCCACCTCAGGTTTTCCTCTTGCTTCAACTTCTTCATCAATCTCACCTTGTCGCATTTCCGAACCGCATATTCTCACTCGTCCAATTGCGTACATATTTTCCAGTGAATTCAATGCTGCAACCCCTCCCGTCGCTGCCACGTACTGCTGAACTATGTACTTCGCAGTCGAATCTTGCTGCATTCATCATCAATGAATGCACCACAGATTAATTAAGTTTATTAATTAGCTACCAAAATAATGCAATTCTAGATTAACTTTACAAATATGCGCAGTGAAACACACTTCCAAACCGAACAAATCATGCTTTCAAGACATTTGTAATAATGTTTGTGAATAACTAATCGAAAAAAAAAAAAAAATCTACCGATGATATTTTGTTTATCGTAATCGGTGGCTGATCAGATTACAAGAGTGTCAAATTGAATAGATAATTGGTAATTAGGGCTTACAATGGAGCAATCTTTGAGGGGGCGAGTCAAAGCGCGGTCCGATGAAAGCTGAACAGGGATAAGGGGGGCACCAACAATCTTAAGCAGCACCAAAAATTCATTGTTCAATGATGATTTATCTGGAAATCGAGCATTCATGAGAGTTCGGAGATTCTGCCACCGATTGAAGCCATTGGACCCCATGCTGGTCAACATCTCATCAGGAATAGGCACCTCAAGCACCGTCTCCAACCCATCTTCCTTGTCAAAATTAGGACACAACTTCTTCATGATTCTATTTGAAAGGAAAATTAGTGTTAATGAGATTCAAATTAAAGGTGTTTGTAAAATAATGATGAAATCCTTAATTTTGAGGGCTAGCAAAAATAGAGGGACCCTCTCTCTTTCTGGGTAGAGGGTACCCCCTATGCCTGGGGAGGCTTTGGGTTAATTTGCTGAGATTACCAAATTACTTTATTTTGGGTCTATGTAATTCTCTCTCTAGTGAAAGGGTTCTTTTTCCTACGCCGTTCCATGCCCGTAGGAGTAGCTACGTGCATGGCTTTAAATTTTAATGTTTTAATACTAATCACTTCATAAATTTTAAATTTAACTGTATACCAAGAGGTCTCCTTTTTCTTCGTAAAAATGGGTGATGAGACAGTGACACTGAAACCAGTTAATTAAAACATAACTATGATTAACATTAATGGCAATAAAAATAACAATGATGATGAAAATGGAAAGTGTAAATATATGAATAATGGTGATGTCAATGTCGTAATAATGATAACAAAGTTATAACAATAAATAGCAATGTGGTTGAGGTTAAAAAAGAGCATATGACAAATAATGAATATCAATAAAATAGCAATAAAATTTAAATGATGACATTGTAATTTGTATTGGGATGAATAATATAATTTTCCATGAAGAACCGATATTTCTTATTTGTTTTATTTAAAAAAAAATGAAGAGGATCTTTTCTCACAACTACTACCAAATCAGCATATAAAATTTGATATCCAGTGATACGATGTTAACACAATGATTTTTTTTTTATCTACCTTTGTATATATACGAACAAAAATATATAATTTTGAACTTTATTAACCTCATTTTAAAATTTATTTCACTATTTATTAATTATATTCCCTTTCTCTCCTTTTAAGTTAATTAAGTAACTAAGTTAAAATGTTCCTTATATATTGAATAAAATTATGTGAATAGTCCTTTTCAGTTCTTACCAAAACTTCTCTACCGTGGTGGTTGAATTCATCATCGTCGTTTATAAATTTCTAAAAGAATATAAAGGTGTCACATGCTGACACGTGGCATATAATTAATAATACGTATCGTTATTGTACCATTAACAGAAATAAACTAATTGTAATGAATTTTTTAAAATAAGGACTCAATTTAGTCAAATAAAAATGGAAAACCTAGTTGAGATTTCGTTATAAAAATGGGACTCCTAGAATGATTTAACCAATTATAAAATATTCAATTAGGAAGTTATACCACAATCTAAATGTACTCTCGATGGAAAACAAAAAGACAAGATTCTCCTCATCTTGAATTTGAAGTACTATTGGATACTTAGTGAGAGTGATGTATCTAATTATTCCTCAAAGGGATCAATTGAAGAATAGTCTCAAATTATCCTTCAAATTTATCATAAAAAAAAAGAGTTATTGAATGTAAAAAAATATGCAATTGATGGTGAGGAATTCACCTTTATATATGATTTTTTTTTTCTAGGATTTATATGTCTTGTTTCCCGTTAAAACAATAATTATCAATGAACAAGAATTTAATGTCCACTTCCTTCGACTGTGGTTTATATTTAGAGGTTTTTCGAAAGTCTTTGTAGATGAGACTATAACAAATATATATATATATATATATATATATAT
>Ga0214542_1002415_pt1 | contig 38637 bp, 15 predicted proteins | sample CNSS1metaG_FD_160096 | JGI IMG/M metagenome (GOLD analysis project Ga0214542, IMG submission 160096) | Root nodule microbial communities from cowpea collected in UCLA plant growth center, Los Angeles, California, USA - CNSS1 | ecosystem: Host-associated > Plants > Roots > Nodule | place: USA...
ATATTTTACATTAAACTTTATTTAAATTTTATTTTAAAATTATAAATATATAGATTAATAAATTTATATTCAAAATATTTGTATAACATTCTATATCAACAATATTTTAGAGTTGGCTTAAAAATAAAAATTTTATAAATTCAAATGTAAAAATTTAAAACAATTTTATAACAAATTAAAATGAATATATTTCAAATTTTAATATTAAATACAATTAATATTATTAAAATATTTAATAAAAATATCAATTTTAATAAAAATAATCATAACATTATATAAAATTAAAATTTGGATTAAATTTGGAACACCTAAAATTGAAAATTTTAAAAAAAAATTGGGACTGAAATCAAATCAAACAAATATGATGACCAAATTGAGATTCTTTGACACGTGGCACCATATAAGATTGACACGTGGCACACTACAAATGTAACACATGACATAAATATTTTTAAAAAAAAATTAAAAAAAATTAAAAATTAAAAAAAAAATCAAAAAAAGAGGAGCTGACACGTGATACACTTAACGGTGTTAGTTCTACACAAACAGATTACCTAATTGATACTAATTTACAAAATTGAGAACCTAATTGAGACTAATAAAAATGCGAGGACCAAATTGAGATTTTGGTACAAAAATGAAGACCAACAGAGTATTTTAACCTTACTAGAAAAATCAGTTTTGTTTGAATAAATTTGTTAAGAATGATTTAGGATAACTAATTTTTTGTGGAAAGGAATAATCGACTTTTATATAAATTATACATATATAATTACAAATTGTTTTACTCAAAATGTACTTACTTTTCTCTCTTTTTTAAATGAAAGAACATTACAACTATTATCTCAAAGCTAGCATAAAAGTACAAACAGTTTTCTTTAGTCCAAAACAACTTAAATTGTAAAATTCTATCTTAAATAAATACTTGGTTCTAAGATGAAAAGGGTCTGCAGAGTTTTTGCTTTTTTCTAAAGACCCTTACCAACAGCTTAACATGCTTCTGTTTTATTCTCATGAATGAGATGGATCAATATTATTATTGAGCATAAAACTTGTTACAAAATCCTTTTCTTAACAAAATCCTTTCTAGAAAATCATAAAAAATGTTTCGAAATCAAAATTTATTTTTAAAAAGTAAAGTGTTTTTTAAATCCATACAAACATTATACAAGGCTGCTCCTAATTTTTCTACCTTTTGTTATTTTTATTTAATTATTTTGTTTCTGCCACATACCAAATAATCTTGTCTCATGTTATTTAAAAGTCGAAGTCTGAGATAGGTTAAATATTTCTTATTTCTTTGATGTCTTTTAAAGACAAAACTGTAACAAAACACATGTTCTAAAATAGACAATGTTAGGTTTTATAGAGGGGGTTCATTGGGGAGATACAACACCAATAAGACTCCTTTTTTGTCCTTTTTTATACCGTTGTTCTTTTCTTTTACGAGACACGCTTACCTGACCCACACTGTCAAGAAGACTTTCGATACTAGGACCATACTGGTATTGCACTCGTCTGAGCCGGTATTAACCATCGGCTCTGATACCACTTGTTAGGTTTATAAGGAGGGGTATCACTGGGGAGAACAACACCAATGAGATCTGATCCTAACCACATAAGACACTGACACCACTCTCAACCCAAAACCTTAAGGCGATGGGTTTATGGGTCTTTATTCTTATATAGTGCTCTACTTTCTCATTTCTGGTCAATGTGTGACTTAGACTCACACTTGGATTCCTAACAAACAATACTTCAAATGTATAGTGATTAACTATGATTTTATCATCGAATTTGAGATCAGAACCATTGGAGCTCGCCGTGGAATCAATAAGAGAACTATCGATCTCGTGGGACTAATAACGGAACCATTAGTCCCTTAAGTTTCTATTAGGGATGATCTGCTCATTCCTCTTACACTTCGACCGGGGACTTATATTCCTACCACAAACTTAAGAGTCTCACATCGCTTAGAAGTTGAATCCTAAAGTGGTTTAAATACTATTTTCTCGTTCTACCATCTGAGATGCATTTTAATGACAAAACCGTGATGGAGCACATGCTTCAAAGCAGAAACTTGAGATTGAAACATATTTAATTATTTAATTTGAAAGTCAAATAATATAGTATACTTTGTTTCCTTAAATTTGTATATTTAACTTTTGTTCAATTTCTTAATTTGTCTCCTTTTAATGTCTTATTCAAAAAAAATAATTTAAAAGTATATTTTTGTTCAAATTTACTCATTTTTTCTCTTTATATATTTTATTCTACTTTCTATTCCTTATCAATTGTTAGGACTTCACTGCGTATTTATTCTTTTCTTCCGATAATTGTATTAATTAAGAATCATTTTTTTTCCTTAATAAGGGCAGCAACGGTACAAGGAAAAAATATTTTAATCAGTATTTACTTTTTTTTTTTTAATTATAGTAACCCTTAAATATTTGGTTATTCTGTTCTTATTTCAAAATTGTATTCTTTGTTCCTTTTCACTTTCCAAGCTATTTCTACAATCTTAATTTCACATATTATGTAAAATTATCAAGTGTTTTATCTATTATTATTATGTATAGATTATTTTCAAAAAAATAAATTTGTTATAATGTTGATACTTACTTTACCTTAATAATTTTTATATCAAAAATATTTATACAGATATATAAATGTGTTTTTAGTTTTATATTTTCTTTGTACTTTTATAATCTGGATTCAATTTATAGTATTTAGTTAAAAATATTATACCTTTTAATTTAATTTTACCACTCGGTAAAAAGTAGCATTAGCAATCTCAATAACAGAGTATGTGTTTATTAGTGTGTCTGAGATCGTTTCAAGAATTTGAACTAAACTCTTGCATTTATCGTTCTCACTTGGAGATTAGTTATGATGTTGATAAAGTTTTTTATTAAAATAGTAAAACACAAGATTAGACAATTTTAATAGCCACTTTTCTCCTAAAAAGTCTCATTTTGGAAAAAACTTTTGCTTAGTGAGATGTCTTTTTTATTGTTAGAATAATGAAAGTGTCCTTCTATATTGACCAAGAATTATATTCTATTGTATAAATAATAATAAAAAATATAATTGAAGTCAAAATTAAAGAGTCACTTTATTATTTTGTTATGAACCTTGTTAGAATCAAATTACGAAACTTTCACCAATATTCCATGAATAAAAAATTCTCCGTACTTTTTTTTGCTTTAAATATTACATTTCTTTTTCTCTATATATAGATTTTATTTAAAGTAGATCTTAGTTTTTCAAACTTTTTCCTAGTTGTAAGTAGTTGGAAGTACATGTTTGATGAGATTATTGAGTGATTAATAATGTTTACTTAGTTAGGATTTTGTTTGAGTTCTAAATCATCTTTGGTTTTCATTATAATAATGATTATATGCGTTTCAAATGATGTAATTATGAATAAATATAAAGAGCTAGTACAAAAATTATATTTTATATATGGTTCTGTATTTTGTGTTTTCCTTATTTGGTATAATTTGTAGTTATGGTAAACAATTTTTTCATTGTTGTTTATTAAATGTATGCAAAACAAAATGTTTAAGCCTTTGTATTATACACAGTCATTAGGATATGTGTTTGCAAGTATGATAATTGTTTGGGTTAGGAATAGATACATGTTTTGTCTTAAAAAAATTGTCCGTTTATTTGTTGGATATAAAAAAAAAAGTGATATATCCATAAATATTTTATTATATATATATATATATATATATTAAATTTTAAATAAATTTATCTAAAAATAAATCTTTAAAATGTAAATTTAGATATAAAAATAATTTATAAGTAAAATTTAAATAAAATTACTCGATAAAACATTAATAGAAATATGTTTGGTCTTTTCAAGAAATAAATTTAAATAAATTATGTCAAAATATAAATTTTAAAAAATAAATGTTTTATAAAATAACTACAATATCACAAATTAAAAAAAAAAAATATACGAAGTCGGATTTTAAATAATTATTTCATGACATTGATATTTCTTTCATAAATAATTTTATTTTGTTAACTTGAATTTTAAAAAAAATAGTTAAAAGAATTATTAATAATTATTAGAGTATCATTAATGGTATTTATTTAGTATTTGTTGCATATTTTATTTGTTGATATTTTGGGGAATCGAATTTTTTGGTCATCCTTATGTATATATCTTTTTGTACTCCAAACTCATTAAATATATCTTCTTTGTCTCATATTGGTGATTAGGTAATGGGTTATGTTATGGATACATCTTCTTGGACAACTCCCACTCATACTTTGAGATTTTTATTTGTCCAATCTATTTCTTGCATTTAAAATAATAATCATGTAAATTTGTGACATTCTAATAATACAATTATTACTCCAAATTTAGACTTTAAGGAATCATACAAATAAGTTATTTCAACAGTTTTTCACTAACATCGTGTATCATAAGGGTGGTAATGTGAGTTTGGTCCGACGGGCCGACCTACAAGCCTACCAAAAAAACGCGGGGCAGGCTAAGATATTAAGCCTACTGGCTTGTAAAAGTCTATCACACATAACACGCAGTCCGTGTGAGTTGGCCCGCAACCTGCATGAAAAAAAACTTATACTTATGTATATTGGTTAATTTCCTTCTGAACTTTTACATGAACATTCCAAATTCTTGTATGAGTAGAAAAGACAAGTGTTATGTATTTTGAATGTGCTAAAATTTGAATAATACATCGTGTATGTCAAAGTACGAATATGAATATGATGAAAATGTTGAATTATCAATTTATCTTCAAACTTTTCTGCCTACAATTTCAACTAAAGGCAGGCCACCTCGACCAGCATTGCTACCCCTAATATATCATGGTCTAAATGATTGACCATCACTTTTTTAAAAAAGTTTATTGTTGACATAGTATGAATGTCTAATATTTTTTCATATTAAATCCATATTTTATAAGTCTTCATTATATCAAAGATGAACAAGTAATCACATATTTTTGCCAAATCTTGATGTTTCTAATTCGAACAATAAACGCAAGGACATTAATATGTCCTATTAATGGTTTTTTTTTTCGCAAGCAAATTGTAATAACTCATCAACCTCTTTTCATATTTTTCACTATATGTCACACACATTCATCAAACGTCGATCCATAACAACATAGGTTACAAACTCGATCATCATGAACTATATATGCAATATGTGATTCTTTCTTTTGTAAGCATCTATGCATTCTCAATGTATTTGCATAGCACCATAGTCAAGTATACATATGATGAATAATATAATTTTTTTCAACTTAAATTTCGCCAAATTTAAGTGTAGACTCACAATTTCTATGCATTAACAAATTGTAAAAAATAATTATTTCAAAATGTCCAACTAGACAATTCAATATTTATTACAAATGGTTAATTTTTAACTATTCACACTAAATTGCAAACGAGAATTAAGGTTCACTCAACATAGGGATGAGCAACGGTCGGGTTGAATCGGGTTCGGGTCTAACCTGTCCAATCCAACATAATCCATATTTTATTTTTTTAAATTCATTATGACTTGTTAGTAGTCCGATTAACTACGCATACAGGTTAATTCTTAATTCTTAATACATTTTAATTCTTAATTTTGTTCATGTTGTAAATTAATGAGGCCGACATGATCTCGCTTATCATAGGAAGACATGTACATGTGCATTACTGGTTGAGATGGTCCAGGATACGCACAAGTTGACATGGTTTAACTATGATAATATGTTGAGGCAAAGATGATCACAAAATGCTTGGACAAGATGATATCGGATGTACATAGTAAAATAGCCTCTCTGGTTTGACATGATTCAAATGAAAACCTAAAAACGTCAACATGTTGCTTGAAAATGCAAAGAAAATTTCGTGTTTTTTGGTCACTTTTGTCTTATAAGTATAGTTCCTATAAGATCATAATACATAGAGAATTATTCTAACGTAACTAAATTTACAAAAATTTGATTAAAATGATTAAATACATGCATTTCTTTGGAGGATTAAATTAGTCTAAAGTTTCGAAAATGAACTATTTTCAATTTTCACTGAAAATGAAGAGAGCAAAAACATATTTAACCATAACTATTTGTAGCTTTTTTATAAGATCATAAAACACCGAGAACAATCCTAATGTAAAGATATTTTTAGTGTTTTCTCAAAATAATTCATATATAATTATATATTTTTAATTTCAGAATATTTTAATGCAAATATAGTTTTAGAGTTTTGTCTCTTTATAACTAAATAAAAATATTAACTTACTATATCTTTAATAAAGTTTATTTGACTAACTAATTAAGTTAATAAGTTATAAACTTGTCGTTCTAAATTAAAATCTAAATACAAATAATAATATTCAACTCGTTATGTTTTGAATTTTAAGTCCACCAAACCCGTCCCTCCATGGGTAGATGATTATAATTTAAAAATGCAGTAAAAGTTATTCGGAGTATAATTAAAGGAAATTTAATGTTGAGATCTCAAGAATTGATACAAAATTTATAATTTTTTAAATCTTATTATTATGATAAGTTTTGAAAATAAAATAGATTCCCCCTTCGTCAAGTCCTTAAACAATAGATTTTCTCACTCTATTATTCCATTCATATGATCCCCACGCTGATTTCTAATCACACTCACTATTATTTATTAATTTTAAAATAACTACGAATTTTCCTTTTAAAATATAAATGCAATAACTAAAATATATTTTATCAATTATATTCTCCTCAAATTAAATTAGTTAAATGTTTAATACATAATATTTAGACATTGACAGTAAAAAAAAAAAAAAAAAAAAAAAAATATAAAAAAAAAAAAGACGTGCTTTGAAATAAAAGTTGTTTTTATGTTGAACTTGAACTTGGTTATTCAATCTTTTAGAATTTATTCTACATCGATCTTTTTGTTTGCATTAGAAAAATTAGGATAGAAAAAAAAAAAACTTACTAATTAAACCCTGAACCAATTAAACCCTTAACTATTGTCATATGGTTGGTGGGTCTGGTACAATACACCGATAAATACTACAAACCAAACCATTGATTATGCTTTAATAATGTGCTTACTCATAAAGCATGCATCTTTTTTCCCTCACCAACCACCCTTTTGCTGAATATTCCCAATAATTTCTTTGTGCCCAATTGGCATTTTTTCCTTTTCTTTTAAATTCAATATTTGAATTTTGTGAATAAAAAAATAGTTATATCAACATTTTTTTTTTATAAAAATTAGTTCTTCATAAAACTACAATGTAAACTTATTGTGTAGTATTTGTTGTACCAACATTCTGCACAACAATGCATGCTTTTACTGTCAAGATTTTCTGAATTTTCAGAAAAACTGCAAAGATTGTTTCATTCATTGCAACAACCTTAGATTAATTGGACTAATGAATCCTGAAAAATTGTTCCTTAAATTGCCTCAACAACCCCATTTATCAAATTCTTTGAGTGTCAAACCTAAATTAAAGGAAGTGAGTACCTGAATCAAAAATCTCACTTCAGATTGTGATTGTTCCTTTAAGCATCAAAAGGTGTCATCTTTTCACACCATTCACAACATCTATCTCAAGCTCCAAAATTTCAAAACCCCAAATTACCCTTTTCATTCTTTTGCTTTGTCAGGGACAAAGGATAAGCCTGCTGGTTCTGTGAAGGATCTGCCACAAACTACTCATCAGAATCTTACAATTTTCAAACCTCACAAAAATAAAAAAAGGAAAACAAAAACATGTTTTTTCCTTCTCCAAGTAAAACAACCTTTAATGTCTTCCATTGAAACTCAATCTTCCCAGCTTCAATGCCTTCCATCCATTCCTCCCTTCCACAGTTTGTGGTGTTTTCTTCTGAGACAGTGATAACCTTCAATCTGTCATTTTCCTTCATAGGTGGACTCTCACTCACCAACCACCTACCATTTCCACCAGATCTCAAAAACCATATTTTATCACCCCCACAAAAAAATCATCCATTTTTACCCATTCATTTCGCCAAAATCAAAGCTTTTTCCTATCATAATGTTCAAACCATTTTCAATTACAAGTCAAAATCCAATTTTTTTATGATAAAACACATATTTAAAGGACCCAATTTTCTTAATCATTCTTTTTCATGCACACAGACCCATAATGAATTCAAAATCAGATATTTAAGAGACAATTATATATCAATTATGTTATCATCGTTTTACAATTTATAATTTATTTATATATATATACAAGTAGAGCATACGTTCATATTTTATATAATTATATAGCCTTCAAACGATTCTATTATCATCAGCAACACTTTACACCCCATCCTCACTCACAAACTCCAATGGAATCATAACAAGGAAAACAAAACCACCTCAGAACTCCGAAACCTCAAATTTCAACAAAAAACACTGTTCCCTCTGTTTTCTCTCTCTCTCTCTCTCTCTCTCTCTCTGTAGCAGCACTCATGGAACGTGCTCGGAGGCTTGCGAACCGCGCCATTCTGAAGCGTCTGGTTTCAGAGGCAAAGCAGCACCAGAAGAATGAATCCGTACTGCACTCTTCCACCACCCCCATGTTGCTGTACTCTTCCTCCAGGTGCATGTCCTCTGTTTCATCCGCTGCGGTGAGAAACAGAGGATCCAGAACAGAGACCCTTCTGGGAAGGAGCATGAACATCGCCACCGTGTCACGCGGCGGCGTTGTTGGTGGCTTCCTTGGTGTCGGTTCAACCCGATCCATCTCGGTGGAAGCGCTTCAACGGAGTGACACTTTCCCCAGGCGCCATAACTCTGCCACCCCAGAGGAACAGAGCAAGATGGCAGAGTCATGTGGGTTTGAGAGTCTGGATTCTCTGGTGGATGCCACTGTGCCTAAGTCGATCCGGTTGAAGGAGATGAAGTTCGGGAAATTCGACGGAGGGTTGACAGAGAGCGAGATGATTGAGCACATGAAGGAGTTGGCCTCAAAGAACAAGGTTTTCAAGTCCTACATTGGGATGGGGTACTACAACACTCATGTTCCACCAGTGATCTTGAGGAACATAATGGAGAACCCTGCTTGGTACACTCAGTACACTCCTTACCAGGCTGAGATATCTCAGGGGAGGCTTGAGTCACTGCTGAATTACCAGACCATGATAACTGACCTCACTGGCTTGCCCATGTCCAATGCTTCATTGCTTGATGAGGGCACAGCTGCAGCTGAGGCAATGTCCATGTGCAATCACATCCAAAAGGGGAAGAAGAAGACCTTCATCATTGCAAGCAACTGCCACCCTCAGACCATTGATATTTGCAAGACAAGGGCTGCTGGATTTGATCTGAAGGTTGTGACAGCAGATCTTAAGGATATTGATTACAAATCTGGGGATGTGTGTGGTGTGCTTGTGCAGTACCCTGGGACTGAGGGTGAGGTGTTGGACTATGGGGAGTTCATCAAGAAGGCTCATGCTCATGAGGTGAAGGTTGTTATGGCTAGTGATCTGTTGGCACTCACTGTGTTGAAGCCTCCTGGGGAGTTGGGTGCAGATATTGTTGTGGGATCAGCTCAGAGGTTTGGAGTTCCAATGGGCTATGGAGGTCCTCATGCAGCTTTCTTGGCCACATCACAAGAGTACAAGAGGATGATGCCAGGGAGAATCATTGGAGTCAGTGTTGATTCTACCGGCAAGACTGCTTTGAGGATGGCAATGCAAACTAGGGAGCAGCATATCAGGAGGGACAAGGCTACCAGCAACATTTGCACTGCCCAGGTAACTTGCTAATTTAGATTCTCTGCTGGATTTTTCTTTAGTGTATCTCTCTGCTGTATCTTCAAAATATATTGATAACTGATAATGGCTGATTTTGAAGTTTTAAAATATATTAAAGAAATTTTAAAGTATCAATATAGTGTATTTTTAATACTCAGCAGAGTACAGCACTAAAAAAACTCAATAGAGTTTATTTGGTAGGGAACTTTCTGTTATGGATTATCATGAAGCCTTGTGTTAGTGTATTTCTAGAGCTATGTTGTGATTTCGTTTGAGTTGGTTGAGGATTTTATTAAGTACTGGTTGGATTTGTTTAGGCACTTCTTGCAAACATGGCTGCTATGTATGCTGTGTATCATGGACCTGAAGGCCTTAAGAACATTGCACACCGTGTTCACGGTCTTGCTGGGGCACTTGCTCTTGGATTAAAGAAACTTGGAACTGTGGAAGTTCAAGACCTTCCCTTCTTTGACACTGTGAAGGTTAAGACTTCCAATGCACATGCGATTGCTGATGCAGCTATCAAAAGTCAAATAAATTTGCGAGTTGTAGACGGAAACACTGTGAGTGTTGCTTCTTGTTGCACTAAAACTGGTTAATTGTGTTTGCATGCCTTTGGATAATGGAGCTTTGTGGCTTTTCAGATCACTGTTGCTTTTGATGAAACAACCACATTAGAGGATGTTGATAAGCTTTTCAAAGTCTTTGCTGGTGGAAAGCCAGTAAGTATGATTACACATTATATCCATTTCAAAATTAACATTTGTGTCATCACTCATGATTTTGGTGTTAATTTATATACAGGTCCCCTTCACGGCTGCATCTATTGCACCAGAAGTTCAAAGTGCAATTCCTTCTGGATTAACTAGGAATAGCCCTTATCTGACACACCCTATCTTTAACACGTATGTCCCTTTTCATGAACTTTGAATTCATGCAATTATATTATGGAAGCTTACATCAATTTTATTTTCTCTTCACAGGTACCAAACTGAGCATGAGTTGCTTAGGTACATGTATAGGCTACAATCAAAAGATCTCTCACTATGTCACAGTATGATTCCATTGGGATCCTGTACAATGAAGCTGAATGCAACCACAGAAATGATGCCTGTGACATGGCCCAGCTTTTCTGATATTCACCCTTTTGCACCAGTTGACCAGGCTGAAGGTTATCAGGTAATTCCATGTTTAAATAATCTTACAAGCAATAACCTCTCCAAGAAATTCATATGCATACTTTTTCATTCCTGAAAATATTAGATCGATATTGTTTTTTATGTCTGAACAAGCAATTTTTATATCAGGAAATGTTCAACAATTTGGGTGACTTGTTGTGTACCATCACCGGGTTTGACTCCTTCTCCTTGCAACCAAATGCTGGTGCTGCTGGAGAATATGCTGGACTTATGGTTATCCGTGCATATCATCTGGTATGAACCATACTTGGATTATTATGATGAGTTATTAGGAAATTTATGGTTCTTCTGATTTAGTCTTAGGATATATAGGTATTTCTGTGATGTGATAACTATTGAATGTAACATTGTATTTTCATTTCAGACAAATTGCACACAGTCTTAGTTGTGTCATTTTCTATTGCCAAGTATCTACAAGAGATGCAATGATTTTCCTACATTATCATATCCAATAAATGTTGTTAAATAACTGTGATGGTTCTTACTTCTTTTGGCCATTGGAAACTGTAGGCAAGAGGTGACCATCACCGCGATGTTTGCATTATACCTGTCTCAGCACATGGTACAAATCCTGCTAGTGCTGCAATGTGTGGAATGAAAATTGTCTCAGTTGGAACTGATGCCAAGGGAAACATTAATATAGAAGAGTTGAGGAAGGCTGCTGAAAAACACAAGGACAACTTATCTGCACTTATGGTAAAACTTACGTCCTTTACAATGTTACTCAATACTTACTTTATACCAGCTAATTGATTTTGATTTAATTGCAGGTAACATATCCTTCAACCCACGGTGTTTATGAGGAAGGTATTGATGAGATTTGCAAGATTATTCATGATAATGGTGGTCAAGTATACATGGATGGTGCCAACATGAATGCACAGGTTTGTTTTTATATATGTATCTTTACATTCAGAATGATATTCACTAAGAGTTCAAGAAACTAATTTCTCTCCATGTGAATGGATCCAAAATCCTTAAGTAAGGTCTTTTAAAACTCTTTACAACAAATTGTTCTGTTGTTGCTAGATTCTTCATATCATACTGATCCAAATTTATCAATTTGAGCTTAATTTTTCAAAGATATGTGTTCAATTATCAAATTATATTTGGTCATGTTTACAGGTGGGACTCACAAGCCCAGGTTGGATAGGAGCAGATGTTTGTCATCTCAATCTCCACAAGACATTCTGCATTCCTCATGGAGGAGGTGGCCCTGGCATGGGTCCTATTGGTGTAAAGAAACACTTGGCACCATTTTTACCTTCCCACCCTGTGGTAAGCACTTCTTTCATAGTTGTTGATATATTTGGTCATGTTTTTTATTACATCCATTACAAAGTGCATTGCTTTCAGAGAAAAAAACAACTAGTCTTTAGTTTAATTTTCTACATTGGATGGCATTGTTCCTTTTTATTTAATAGGTAGAACTTAAACTCCTGTGGAGATAAATCATTTGTGTGACTTTGTTCTTGTTGTTTATTATCTGTTTTCAAAATGAAGATATCAACTGGTGGAATTCCTGCCCCTGAAAACCCTCAACCACTTGGTACCATCTCTGCTGCACCATGGGGATCAGCACTCATATTGCCAATCTCTTACACTTACATAGCTATGATGGGTTCTCAAGGACTCACTGATGCATCAAAGATAGCCATTTTGAATGCAAACTACATGGCCAAACGATTGGAGGTTTGTCCCTTTCTTTCCTTGTTCTAGTTAGTTTCATATTGCTGTGGTTTTACTTACACTTTGATTCCTACAGAACTATTACCCAGTTCTTTTCCGTGGAGTCAATGGAACAGTTGCTCATGAGTTCATTATTGACTTGAGAGGCTTCAAGGTAAGTCCATTCCATGATTGCACATGTTTTTCAATCATTTAGAATTATTCTTTCTCTCATTACTTGTAAGTTTTTTCCCTTGTAGAATACTGCTGGAATTGAGCCTGAAGATGTTGCAAAACGGCTCATGGACTATGGTTTTCATGCACCAACAATGTCATGGCCTGTGCCTGGCACTCTCATGATTGAGCCTACAGAGAGTGAAAGCAAGGTATCACCTTGGAAAATTAGACCTTTTTGAACCCTTTTTTTCAGTAATTTCTTCTCTAATTCCACTAATCATCATTGCAGGCCGAGTTGGACAGGTTCTGTGATACTCTTATTTCAATCAGACAGGAAATTGCTGATATAGAGAAAGGAAAGGCTGACATCAACAACAATGTGCTTAAGGTAAAACATTTGTTCTTCATTGATATGATGTTACAGAAAAAGAAGAATACTTGTTTCAGTTTTGATTACTTACAGTACACAGGAAATTTCAATGCTTCCTTAAGTTGTGACTTACTCTTTTCAACTCTATTATTGTTCAAAACTTGTTGAAAACACAATTTCTAGAGTCACTTATTTAAGCTTACTTCATGCACTTTGACTGATTATCTAAAATGTTCTGCAGGGAGCTCCTCATCCACCATCACTGCTCATGGCTGATGCATGGACAAAACCATACTCAAGGGAATATGCAGCCTTCCCAGCTCCATGGCTCCGTGCTTCAAAGTTCTGGCCTACCACAGGTAATCATGCAGCTGTTTGTTTATATAAAACTATGTGTTCTGATTGAAATCTCACTTCAATTAGTGATAAGACAATTTACAGTATATAAGTAAGTGCAAATCTCACCTTACAAATCAGTTTTATAGGACTAATTTAGACTTAAAGTCCACTTCTAAGATAGTATCAGAGTCATCTTAAAAAAACCTATCATAGCAAGGTTTGTTGTATATTGAATCTATCGTGTGCTATGTTGTTGGAGCATCCATAAATATCTAGTCACACGTTTAAGATGTATACACCTCGACGTGAGGAGGACTGATTTTGTAAGGTTGAGTTAGGTTTAAAGTCTAATTCTCAATACATTCTTATAACATCCTTCTCATAATTTTGTGCTATGCTGTATGTAATATCTGCATAATTTGGTTTGACAGAAAGTAAATGCTTAGACTAACAAATGTAACATGTGTATCAGGACGTGTTGATAATGTGTATGGAGACCGCAACCTCATTTGCACCCTTCTCCCAGCATCACAGGCTGTTGAAGAAGAAGCTGCAGCCACAGCATAGTGTGCTCCATTGACAACTATTTCCATTTCATGTTGTACATAAAACTCTTCCTATTCATACAGTGCTTGCACCTCTTGAATATTGCTTCATCATATGTGATAATGATGATAATCCTCTCCTCTTAAGTTTCATCCAATCACAAGAAACAAAGCTGCTCTCACGGGAAAACAAAAAAAGAAATCATTCACATAATTGCTGCTTCTATTATTAGGTTTAGAAATGTATTTTAGGCCTATGTATCACAGTAATGTGAAAAATAAATTTCATTCATATAACATAAATGTAAAAAAAGAAAAAAAAAATCAGTATTAGTTCCTTTCAATAAACAATGCATTTCCATAATCTGATCGTAGAAATTTTATACTGTTGTGTTGTTCCAGTTGTCTCTCATCACCAACTGTGACTTACTGTGTCATAGTAAACACTGTATTTGGATAAAATTTTAGAATATAGTATTGAATTTTTCAATGTATGTATGCAAATCTCAAGACAGTGAAAAACAAAGAATTTTGCTACTTTGAGAGTAAATATACTTCTTGAAAAAGCTGAAATGCATACATGCTCTAACATGTTATGGTGTCTTTTATTTAATAGAGTGTATCTTCTATAATAAAATAGTTATCCTTTTAACATTTTTTTTATTTTAAATTATCAAAGTATATTTATTAAATTTTCTAGTTTTATCTTTTCTTCGAGAGTTTATTTTAAGTATAATATACTGGTGATCTTAAAAGTAATTTATTTTCATTTTGAAGAAATAAATATTAAGAATTTATAATCCAAATTAACGAAAATAATACTAAATCAGTTTTAATTTTAGGAGAATTATTGATTATTAATCTATATGTACATAGTTTAACAATGATAATTATTTTAAATAGATGAAATTTTTCATTTAACAATATTATTGATGTAGATATAAATATAAATTATTTAATATTTTGGACTTAAAAGTTCAATATGTTGATGTGATAAATAGGAATTGGTAGTCTCAATCTTCCTTTGGTTAATTTCTAAGTCATTATATTATTGGATATTGATTGTGTACCAATTTAAATTCTCAATTTATACTGTCTTTCACTCTGAGTATCTTCATAAATAAGAAGAAAAAGAAAAACAGATAAAAAATGTTAATTCTCATTTGACATGGTCAGATAAAGAAAATGATAAAATTTTCATATAATAAAAATTAGGGTAAAATATGTTTTTTATTCATTAACTTTTAGTGAATTTTAAAATTTGTCTATTTCAAAATTTTGAACTAATTTAGTCATTTATCTTGTAAAATATGTAGATTTAATCATTTTAATCAAATTTGTTTAGGTTTATTTGATGTTTTGTATGCATTTCAGGATTTTGTATTTGAGTTGTTTATATTATTTGACATATTTTCGCTTTAAGGTTAAGTCAAATAGTATTATGAAACGCGCTTGAAATGTCAAATAAACTTAATAAAATTTGATTAAAAGAACTAAATTCACATATTTCGAAAGATGAAAGACTAAATTGATATAAAATTTCGAAATAGACTAATTTCAAAATCCACTTTACCAAAAATATATTTAACCCTAAAAATTATATCCTTCTTCTACTCATACCAAGGTTTCATTTATTTAATTTCCCTGAGTTCTTTTTATTTGACTTGTATAATATACAATTATATAGTGGACTATCTATCCTAGCTAAATAATTAGAATCGGAAAAGGCTTAAATAAGTTTCGTATTTAGCCAGTGAATTGTTTTTTTTTTTCTTTTTCTGTTGATTAAGCTATATAAGAATTAGCATTCTATAGTTTATAAAATAGAAAATTAAAATAAAAAGTAATATTTCTTCCTAGTTTGAGAGCATTTGGCCATAATTATTATAATTAAATATAATAATATTTTATGCATATAAAAAAGTAATGCATCCAGGATAAATACGAATATATACAATGATGCCACGTAACATCTATCCACTTTGCAAAATTTGTTATGATAGATTAAATTACTCTGTAATAACATTTTTTTAATTAAAAAAGACGAAGACAATTTATTTATCTAAAATTGGTAATGTACTTTTGCTCTCTCCAGAATTTTTAATATACTTTTATTTTTACAAAAATAATGCATCGAAATTAATTTTGATTCAACACCTACGTGCAAATATTTAAAATAAATAAGTAGTAAACAAATTTAGCATATTTTAACTTTGCAGAGCAAAAAAATAGAATATTTTTCAAGAAATTAAAGTAAATTATCAAAATTTTAATTTTAGAGGATCAAATCATATTTTATCTAATTTAAAATTAACAATTTAATTTTATATAGGATGATATAAAACAAATTATCTAAAGTATGTTTTTTTTTCTATTCTATTTATCTAAAGTGCAATTATTTTGATGTCCCTAGTCTCTGAGGATAATATGATATTCTCATAGTTTCTTTGTGTATTAATTTTTAAAATCATCATTTTACTTTTTGTAAAAGTACTACTGAATTACTTGTAATAAAAAATTTCTAAATCTTCTGAAATTTTTGGAATAGGAATTTTTAAAATAAGATTTCTCGATTGAGATTTTAAAAAATTCGTTTTCAAAAAAATATTATAGAATAAGTTCTTTTATTTATTTATTTATTTTTGCATAGTATTATGTTTTTCTCTTTTTTCTCTGCAGAGATCTCTCTGTCTTCTTTTCACTGCGGCGGAGGCAGCAGGAGTGTTGTGCACTAAGAAAGGATATTTTAGCCTTTTTGAAATTAATATGGTGTGCACTTAACAATGACGGGGTGCAAGAAGCATAAACCATGTGCGAATTCTAAAGTGGACCCATGGTGTTTGGGCAAGCCCAATCAAACCCAATTTCATTGTTAACAAAAACCTAGTTTCACTGAGACAAGTAGTGGCGGCAAACTCCATTATTATCGTTGTCACTTTCATCCAAATTCCAAAACCCAGACAAGGCTTAAAGGTATTAGGGTTTTCTTTCTTCTATTTCTTCTTTCTCAATCTACTTTCATAGTATAATTATAATTATTGAAGTGACTCAATTTGCCTCCTTTCAATTGGGAAATTTAATTACAGTTGCAGATTTTTCGCTTTAGATTGATGTCTAATACGATTAGAGTGAGTTTTGTTTCTTTCTAAGCATAGGGTTTGTAGATTCCCCAAAATCCACGCATCTTTTAAAGCTATCTAGTTGTTTGATCTCTGGCCATTACAGTGAGCTTTCGATTTCAGATTATTCAGTTTTACGTGGTTTTTTAGTAAATGCATGGTAGGGATTAGAACTGTCATTTTGTGCTTCCTTTTAATTGTGCTGTGAATGAGTTGATTTTGTGTTTTAGGTTTTTCCAAATGCTGTCAGTGAATTTGAAAGTTGAGATTTTGAGTGTTTTCAAAATGTGCCCCTCTAATCCCCGTTGTATTCCTTTTGAAATTTAGGTATATGCGTAAAGGCTAGAGGGGAGGAGGATGAAGACAATTTCTGGGCATTGTGCTTCGGTGAAAGACGTATCACTATCCAAAGCGGCAAAAATTCTGTCAAAGTTTGTCTCTGCTGAAAATGGTGCTTCACATATCATCAGTGCATATCTCCATCGGGCCTCTGCTTCTTTCAGCGAGCTCAACCAGATCCACAAGGAGCTTGATCCCTCACACTCTCATAAGAAGCACAAAAAGCACAGAACTGAGACTGGTACTGACAGTGGGAGGGTAGTGGAAAATTCAGTTCGGAGTGTTAATATTAACCAGGAGCTAAGCCTTGAACATGTAAAATCTATTGAATCGAGAAGACAGCAGACTGGCAATGAGAATGCTGATTTAGATGATGACAAATCAAATCAGACAATTGTTAAAAGTAATCAAGAACTTAATGGTTCTGTTGGGTATGAGACAGAAAATGTGGGTGGCAGTGAGATGCTTAAGAAGAAGAAAAAGAAGAAGAAGCTGGAAGTTGAATCCCTGCAAAACGGAGATAGCACTGTTAAATTTGGAGAGGGGATAGACGATAGCAAGCTGCCTAATGGGACACAAATTGAAATCGAGTCAGGTAGAGAACAGGGCAATGAAGGTGATTTTAAACCAGAGATGGAAGAGGGAAGGAAACAGAAAAGTGCAAAGAAGAAGCACAAGGCAAGTTATGAGGATGAGGTTGAGAATGAAAAAGGAATAGAGCAACAGAAAGAGATAGAAAAAAAACTATCCAACGGTATAGATGGTGAAAATGGAGGGCTCGGTGGCTCCCAGGACTCACAAATCAAGAAAAAAAAGAAATATGAGAAGGGAAAGGTGAATACATTATATGCTGAAGAGGAGGGAAAGTTGGAACAGAGCAAGAATGGGAAAAGTGATGATGTGGAAGAGAAACCAGAACATCCAAGTGGGGGTTTGACTAAGAAGAAAATGAAAAGGAAACACAGTGGTGATATTACAACTTAGGTGTTTTACAAACTTTATAGTTTGTTAATCCTTTTTCAAATTGTTGAGGGGATTTGCACTTGTACGATTGATTACATTGTTTGTAGTATCAGTTTTTGAGCTACAATACTTCTATTTAGTCTTACAAATGTTGCTGCATTCAAAACATTGATTACAATTATCAGCTGTTGGTGATACTAAATTCATTGTAGGCTGTGTAGATCAATCACCACTCACCGGGGATCATCGGCTCTTGTAGTTTACACATTCTCAAGGTTTCTATTTTTTATTTATTGGAGAAGAAATAGTTGTTGTGTCATTTGAAATCCAGATATGAAGCAATTCACTGGCTGCTGCAGAATTTTTGCTAGGTACATCAGAGAAGCCATTCTGAAACTTACTGAGCTACAATGCACTAATACAACCAATTTTCAATTCGTGTCATGAATCTATAGTTCTAATTTATAAAATATTTATACTTTTTTGATAATAATAATTTATAATATTTTATTTTGATAATGTTTAATACATGTGTTTAGCTTGTATGTATACAATTAGAATTATATGTTTATCATACTTTTAAGAATTTGTATGTATATTATATATTGTAACCGTATCCTATATGCATCATATCTGAATGATGCAATGTATCCATGCATCATAGCTATCGAGTAAGAATGGTATTTGCATGTTTTGTTTATTCTGGTCATTGTTGCAAATGTGACTAATTGTACACCAGTCTTAATTGCACCGCGTAGAAAATGTCTGAATCTGGAGTTCTTGGTTTAGAGATGTTTTCTGTATGGTGGATGTCAATTTCTTCCTTCATGGGTTGAAGTTATACAACTCCTGTCCTAAAGGTTTGGAATTTGTTCAATAAATTATTAGAGAGCTCCCTTATTGAATTCTTGTATGAACATGATGGAGCTTGTATTGTCATTTGGTGTAGTGTGTACAGATATTCTAATGTTTGTGTATGTCACAGCTACACTAAATACTATTATGTTTGTTAATTACTTTTACGCACTTCAATAAGTTTATGACATTATTTACCACAATAATAAGCATACACAAATATATTAATTTATTCTTGATTATTTGTGAAAAAAAAATTAATAATATATATTTATATATAACCAAGTGTTGTTAATTTCAATTGTATTATAAAATAAATTTACCCATGTATATAGGTTTTGCTGTAAAACAAATTTACCTATGATTATTGTTTTCTTGATGCACTTTAGAAATCAATAATAAGGGGTAGTAGAATTTGGAAAACAAAAATTATGAAGATAAAAATTCAAAACGTTTAATAGATTTTTTAAATCAATTATATTGAACAATCAATAATGAATTGTTTTTTAGATCAAATCTTGATACAAAGATGATAATTATAAATGGGTTTTGAACCAACAAAGTGGCAACTCTGGTAGAATTCGGACAAATTTATTTTGGATAAATTTTAATTTGGTCTTTTAATTTTTATAAAAAATTTAATTAATTTTTTATTTTTATTTGATTTAATTTAATCATCTAATTTTTAAAATGATTAATTAAGTTCTTTTCGAGTAATGTTAAATTTTTTTTTATAATTTATACATCAAATTATTTCATCTACAAAATAGAATTAATTTAAATATTTAAACTTTTTTAGATGAAGTGATTTAATATATTAATTTTAATAAAAATTTCAAAAATCTAACATCAATATATTGAATTATTTTATAAAATCAAAAGATTAAATTGAACTAAATAAAAGTTAAAAATTTAATCAAATATTTTATAAAAGTTAGTCTTGTAATTCTTTAAAATGATTAATTAGATTCTTTTTTATTAAATTAATGTTGTAATTTATTTATAATTTATATATCAAATCATTTTACCTACAACATTAAATTAATTTAAATTTTTAGATTTTTTAAATTCAGTTATTTGATATATTAATTTTAATAAAAATCTCAAAAATCTAACATCAGTTTAATTGAATCATTTTATGAAATCAGAATATTAAACTGAACTAAATCAAAATTAAGATTTAATCAAATATTTTATAAAAATTAGAGGACTAAAAAAATTATTTTAATATTTTTTTAAAATTACTATACAACTCACATATGCATAAGTAGGAAATTATAAAGTTCCTGTTACAATTTATCTTCAGTATTTTTTTAGATGCGTATCAAATTTATTTTACTATTTATGTTTTTAAGAACTTCAGTATTTTTTCCTTAGATGCGTATCAAGTTTATTTCACTATTTATGTTTTTAAGAAATGTTAAGTCTGTTTTCATTAATTTTTAACAAATGTAAGAGTATTTTTAACAAAGGTAACAAGTAAAATTAAATTTGTTACCTGTTACACATTATACAATACAATGAGTATAATAAAATTTAATTTTACTTATTACCTTTAACCTTTGTTAAATGTTAATAATACTTTTCTTTACTGTTTGTCTACCTCTTTCTGTTATTTAAAAGTTACTTTTCCTTACTTTATTATTATTTAAAATAAATAAAGTACGTTTTCACAAAAAACATTATCATGGGATAGAAGAATCTAATTTCTCAAAGCTATAATAAAAATTAATAAAAAAATACATATTATTCTTCTTCTTAAATTATTTAATACGATACTAAATTAAATTTTTTTTGTTAAAAATAACATGTTACTCTGTGATTTAAAAATTAAAACTTTTTGTTAAAAATAACATGTTACTCTGTGATTTAAAAATTACATAGATATTTTCAATAATATTTTATTAAACCCTCTATCTCAACTAGACGTGTATAAGAGTTAAAATCCAAGTTGGTTCATATTTCCATTAATAATCTTATTTTGAATAAATTGATAATTAATTACGAAATATTTTGTTCCTTAGTGAAAAATTGTCTTTTTATAAGTAAAGAGGGAGGATAGATTGATTATGACAAAAGACAAGTTGAGGATGATAAATATTAAGGTATAATTGATAAAAGGCCTTTCAATAATTTCAACTAAAAAGTAATGGTTATAAATAAATAATATTCAAATTTATAATTGAGCATGATATATTATATGTAAATTCTTATTTTTCAATAAATTCATGCCTATTCTAACAAAAGAAACCATACATAAGAGAGTCACTTATGTTAGCTTTAAAATCATCTTATATTAATCATAAATATTTATTAATTTATAGAGAGAAATACGGAATATGATGAGATGATATAAGAATTAATAAAAAAAAAATTAAACTACGAAAATTGTAAAAATTAAGAGCAGAATAGATCAAAATACAATTACTTAAAAATTTCCAATTTTATTATTAAAAATTATAATTAAAATGATATAAAATATTAAATATTTTAAAATACATTTTAATTTCACTTGTCTATTTGTTCAATCTAAGAAAAAAATAAAATTGAATGAAATAAATGCAATAAAATCAGCATTTATGAAAGTAAAAATTTAACCGTAGAATGATATATCTTTTATATTATAAATGGTCTTCTTAACCAGTATCTTAACACATTAGTCAAGAGAATAATTAATATGTATTGAATTTTAAAAAGAATATAATTAAGTATGTTATTAAATAAAATTTTATCTAATAATTATTAATGTAATTTTATGTTATTTAAAAGATAAAAATGTCCATAAATATTATATATGTGTATTTAATATTTTATTTAATGTTTCACCAATAAAAATTAAAAAATAATTAAATAATAAAATAACTATATTTTGATGTTATTAAAAGTTAAATATAATTAAACATAAGAATGTTTAAATTAATAGAAAAATAAAAAAAATAGTGTTAAATATTTAAAAAAATAAAAATAAATAGTAAGTATTATTTTTTGTGTTTTTAGTAGAGTCTTTACGAATTACAAATTCTTTATTTTATACTAGCGTATACACAGGTGTTATCACACTTGTGTGTACGTATTTTTTTTACATATGAATGATAATATGTTAGTAGATGATAATAATGTAATATTATTAAGTTAATATATAAAATAAATTTATATTTATTAAAAATAAAGTGAAATGAATAGAGAAATTAATTGTTGATGAATAAAAAAAAAGAAAAAAAGATAAACAGTTTTATAGAAAGTAGGTAAAAATAATCATTAACTTTAAAAAATTTAATAAATAATTATATTGTAATTGGTAGAATTAGTATTGTGAGATGTGAACACAAATATATAATATATATATCGTTATAGATCAGTAAGTTATTATCTAAAATTTTAATATAATACTTTTGTCTCTTAGGAATATGTTACATATATTTATATTATTTTAATTAATATACTTAATATGTTTTTGACTACAATAAATTAACTTCAATCAAATTCAAAACTTATCTCCTAAGTATAATTATAATAATAATTACAGTTAAAACGTATATTTAAATACTCCTATTTTTAATTAAGTGGTAACTTTCTTTTAAAAGAAAGTCAACTTTAATTGCACGTACAAAATGTTAAGCGTACACAGGCAAAAGGCCAAACAAAGTGGGACCCAAAGAAGCCAAAAATCGACCGTTACATTTCCCTGTTCCTAGGCTCCGTCCTCGTAGTTCTCACACACTCCAATGTTGTACTCTCTCTCTCTCTTACACATTTCAAAATTCAAACATTCAAAATCACAGAACAAAATTTCACCTTTCTTTATAAACATTATTATTACATCCTTACACCATTGTTATGTTATCATGTTATCCCTTCCTACACTATGCAAATGCATCGCCTTTCACATGCTTCTTAATAAACCAAACCCTCTTCGGTGATATACGTTCTTTCTATTAGCTAAAATTTTTTTTCTTTTCTTTTCTTGTTGTTGTTGGTTGTGTACTTTGTAGAAATCATGAGGGAAGAAAAAGAAAACCCTTCGGAGAACAGGTCCAAAGCTTCAAAATTTTCCGACCAAAACCAACCCCCAAAGCCTCAAACCACCAAGGGAACCAACCCCAACAACAACGGCTCCAGAACCAGGTTGTGGGGTGCTCACATTGTGAAGGGTTTCTCCGCTGACAAAAAAGCAAAGCCCTTTGCCACCAAAAAACAAACACTAACATCTTCAACAGCAACCTCGGAGAATGTGGTTGTTGCAACCCAGAAGAGCAATGGCAGCAACCCTTTTGTGCCTTCTCATTCCAGAGTGAAGAGGTCTCTCATAGGTGACTTGTCATGTTCAATCAACCCTGCTCAGGTTCACCCACATGCATTCCCAACTCATCGGAGACAGTCTTCCACTGATTTGTTCACTGAGTTGGACCACATGAGAGGGTTGTTGCAAGAGTCTAAGGAGAGGGAGTGCAAGCTGAATGCTGAGCTGGCAGAGTGTAGGAAGAGGGTGAGTGAGGTGGATGAGATTGTGAAGAGGGTTGGGTTGTTGGAACAGGAGAAGGCCACTCTCACTGAGCAATTGGGTGCACAGAGTTGTGAGGAAGTGAAAGGGGAAGTAGAGCAGCACAAGGAAGTGAAAGTGCAGAATCTTGAGCTTGAAGTTGTGGAGTTGAGGAGGCTCAATAAGGAGCTGCAGATGCAGAAACGGAACCTCACTTGCAGGATTTCTTCTCTTGAGGCTCAGTCTGGAGAACCTAACAAATCTTCTGAGGTTGATTTCTCAATTTCATCTTATATGTTTTATGTTTCATGTGGTGAATTGTTGGGTAGGAACTGTTCGAAGACGTGGTGCTTCATTACTTGTGATAGTGTGGTCATGTTAGGATAAATTTTCACTTGTGATGAGAAGAAGCTAAAATGAATTAACATTCTCCAAAAATTGATTAATAGAACTCCAGTTATGAAGTTAAATAAGAGAGTTTCAATTAAAATTAAAGTACAAGTTGATTTCAATTTGTGAGGGAATCTTAATTTATCTTACCCCTTATGAGTTCCTGGAGTCATATGTCTTTTTTTTTTTCTGAAAATTTTTATTGAAATAATAAGACCTTTAGTCTGAAATGATTAATTTAAATTTAAATTATACAAGGAATGCTTCATTTGCCAATTCACTCTTATTCACTACCAAAGAAATTTTGAAGTATTTCAGAAATCAAATTTCACAAGCTCATTGATTTGTTTTGCATATTTTTCTCTACTTAGAATACGAGCTTCTAAGATGTAGTATATATTTTGCTAGTGTCTTGCATCTAACTCGCTACTAGAAAACAAATTCATAAAGTGATGTTTGTATCTATTTATATATTTATATATTGTAAATTTGTTTTATATCAAGTTGAGAAATATACTTCTCAAGCCTAGGACTACAAATTTATACCATACATCACTCGTGTAAGTTTTGTACAGTTGAGTAAACTTAAAAGTTCACTTCTTAGATGATATCAGTGCTAGTAACAGTGAGATAAATAAGTTCCCCAACAAATTCTATATCTCTCTAGTTCCGGATAAGAGAGGTTCATCTAGATCAACCATTAATTTTTTTATTTGGATCCATATGCTATCTATTGTTCTATGCCTCTTTCTTTCAAGATATCAAAAGCATATTTTCTTTGAGAAAACACAATACATTCCTTTCATTGAGCCACTTAAATGCCTAGAAAGTATTGAGACTTCCAAGATCTTTGGTTTAGAAGTGATTACATAAGTGTAGCTAAGAGAATCTAGTAGCATCATTTCCTTTAATGAGTAATGACCAGGACAATACGAAACTGAATGATCTCCCCCATTTACAAAAGTTTGAACAATGTGATTGAATTTTTCGAAACCAAGCATGAGAAGATTGCTTAAGACCATAGAGAGACCGAGATAACTTACAAACCAAGCTAGCGCATGCAACAAAAGGAGGTTGCTACATGTAAACCTCCTCTTCTAGATCATGAAGGAAAACATTTTTTTTTATATCTAATTGATGAAGAGGCCAATAACGTATAGGTACCATGACAAAGCATAAATTATCATGCATGCTTATAAAATAGGATCTTTTACCTAGTATCAGGGCATCGGATATTTCTTCGGTTGTGATATTTAGATCTTTAGATCTTTAGAGAGTATTGCTATGTTTTGCAACCGTTTTGGCTCAAGTACATTAAAAACCCGCAAACTTAGACAATGAACATGTTAGCACCCTATACAACCATGTAACTTTAGCTTCAAAAATCTATCGCAAAACCTGGACTAAACTTACAATAGCTTAATACAGCGAGTCACTGTTACCAAAGCATTATCATAGACATGAATGGTGACCACAACAACATAAGATCACATGCTAGGATACAACATCAAACTTTAGCTAAGTTAAAGCTATAGATGTAATCTTACCCCAAAAAAAACTAACCTAAATAAAAGAAAAAAGAAAATCTAACGGTTGATTTATAAAAGACAATATTTATTTACTGTTTGGCGACTTACGAGTAGAGGGCTTTTTCAGTAGAAGCATTGGTAGTTTTCTTAACAAACAAAGCTAGATTAACATGCAACACTCCAACAATGCATGTTTATGTATTGTTATGTTTTGCAACCATTTTGGTTCAAATACATTCAAAAACCACAAGCAACTTCCAAAATCTATATATCATCTGAAATGACAAAACCTAAACCAACATTACAATAACTTAATTAAGCTAGGCACTTTTAACAAAACAAAATCTCAAATGCATTCTTGTTATTGTCACGTGCCTAGGAATATGAAGCTCATGTTTTGATAGTTGGTAGGTTAACTTGCTTGAGTTTTGCTGATTGCCCTTTTCTTTTTTGTAATCAGAGTGACATTGTTGCGAAAATTAAAGCCGAGGCATCATTGCTGAGGGTGACGAATGAAGACCTATGCAAACAAGTGGAAGGTTTGCAGATAAGCAGATTGAATGAGGTTGAAGAGCTTGCCTACTTGAGGTGGGTGAATTCATGTTTGAGAAATGAGTTGAAGAACACATGCTCAGCATTGGATTCTGATAAGCCATCCAGCCCTCACACGGTTGTGAGCAGTAGTGGAGATTGTGTAAGTTCTTTCTCTGATCAAGCCAATAGGTACTTAAATTGTGGCAGTGCCAATAGGTTCAACATGATGAAGAAGCCAAAAAAGTGGCCCATAACATCACAAGAAGAGTTTCAAGGCAGTTTCACTGAGAAAACTTGTATTGAATCAGATGTTGTAGGGGGAAGCCCCAGAAGAAGGCACTCTATCAGTGGATCAAACTACTCAGAGGAAGAGGTTGTTTTGAGTAAGAGAAGACAAAGTGATTGTTTTGTGTGTTCAAAGGAAATGGAAAAGGAATCAGTGTCATTGTCTTTTCAACAATCTGGCGTGGAAATTTCCAATGGAAATTGCCAAGAAGCTAACAAGCTTTTGGTTTCTTCAGATGTTGAGAAAAGGGCCCTACGCATTCCTAATCCTCCTCCAAGGCCTTCATCTTCTATTTCCAGCAAAATAAAACAAGAAAGTTCTGCTCAAGTTCTTCTACCTCCACCACCTCCACCTCCTCCCCCACCTCCTATGAATTTTGCATCAAAAAGTAACACAGCAACTGTGAAAAGAGCCCCACAAGTGGTGGAATTGTACCATTCACTTATGAAGAGAGACTCTAGGAAGGATTCTTCAAATGGAGGACTCTCTGATGCTCCGGATGTTGCTGATGTTCGTAGCAGCATGATTGGAGAAATTGAAAACCGTTCATCACACTTGCTTGCTGTGAGTAGCTTTCCACTTTATGCACATAAGAAATTCTTTTATGATAATTAATTCAATGGTTTCCCTTGATATGCATGCAGATAAAGGCAGATATTGAGACTCAGGGAGAATTTGTGAATTCATTGATTAGAGAGGTGAACAATGCAGTTTATCAGAACATAGAAGATGTAGTGGCATTTGTGAAGTGGCTAGATGATGAACTGTGTTTCCTTGTAAGTTTCTTTTTTCTTGTAAACATGTTCAAATTGTCCATGACAGAATTGAAATTTTGTGATTGTTATTGTTCATCTGATAAAAGTATGATTGTGTGTGTGGCTTCAAAGGTGGATGAGAGGGCAGTCCTTAAGCATTTTGATTGGCCAGAGAAGAAAGCTGACACATTAAGAGAAGCAGCATTTGGGTATCAAGATTTGAAGAAATTAGAATCCGAAGTTTACTCCTACAAGGATGATCCTCGTCTACCTTGTGATATTGCTCTAAAGAAAATGGTTGCATTGTCTGAAAAGTAAGCTACTTAAATATCAAAAAAGCATTCTGCATCATGGATTTAGTTGTCTTTGCAAGACCTTTACACATTTGTGTTACATTGTCAGAATGGAGCGCACAGTTCATAACCTTCTTCGCACAAGAGACTCACTAATGCGTCACTGCAAGGAGTTTCAAATTCCCATAGAATGGATGCTTGACAATGGAACTATTGGCAAGGTACATATAACATATAAGAGCTCAAGATAGTAGTGTGAGAGAGCAAAACATATAATCTGATATTGCTTCTTTCTTTTAGAGCATTTTTTTTTATACAAGTCCACATAACATTTGATTCAACTATCAACTTTTGCAGATAAAGCTAAGTTCAGTTAAATTAGCTAAAAAGTATATGAAAAGGGTAGCCATGGAACTTCAAGTAAAGTCAGCATTAGAAAAAGATCCTGCAATGGATTACATGCTTCTCCAAGGAGTGAGATTTGCTTTTAGAATCCATCAGGTTTGTAATCTAATCTATTCTCTTGAAGTTGTTTATATATATATATATATATATATATATATATATATATATATATATATATATATATATATATTAAAACAACTCTTTCTAGAATCATTATTCTCTTGAAGTTGTTCATGTAGTAACATGTTAGTATATTTTGTGAATGCAGTTTGCTGGAGGATTTGATGCAGAAACAATGCATGCATTTGAGGAGCTTCGCAATCTGGCTTCTCTTCTTAACAAAACATAAGATGGAGTCAATGATGATGATGATGATGGGGTTTAGCTTACCATCTCAGTAAGCCATATACTAACATGTTCATAGCTGCAATCAGATTTGTTTGATCTGAGATTGCATCACATTTTGGTAGTGAAAAAATAGGAAACATTTTCTTATATGTACACAAACAAGGTCTCTTTTCGAAACAACATCACTTGGCAACATCAAAATCAAATTATGCTGTGTAATTCAATTATATAACTGAGAGCTGGTTGGAAGAAACTATTCCATAATTATAAGCTAAGACAATAATTAACTTACGGAAATCTCTCTAACCAGACTTTTAATTACTTATACAAGAAGATAATTTTCACTTTTGAAGCTTCTCAAAGCCTAATATCCACTATAGTTTATGTTATAATTATAGAGATCCTGACCTTACAAAATAATTAAATAATCATATTAACCACTGCACCCTGGTAAACTGCAAATTCCCCTGGTGCATTGTATTGAGACATGGACTTTCTACAATGCAGTGAGAAAAAGAATAAAAAATGACTCATTCCTTGGTCATATCAAACATCTTTTAGCAAATAAAGAAGCTTTTCTCGCATGGTCAAAACATATATTTAATTACCAGAGAGACACCTTTGACGAGATGCTAAGAATAACAGGGAAAGAATATGCTCTTTTAGGAGATAAATGAAAAAAAAAGAACATAAAGAGATAAATGAATAATATAAAAAATGTTTTATAATAGATTTTTCTAATCATCAAAGGACAATTTACTAGCTTCTCACCTCATCAACATTTGGATAAATTGCACTTCATTTTTTTCTATAGCTTGACACCTTCTTACCTTGCTAATATGAAATGATATTAAATTAAAATATAATGAATTAAATGTGTTTTAAATGTTTTATTTATTTTTTTGTAAATATTTTTGATTCTCAAGAAACTAAAATTTTCTTTTATGTCAAACATTCCTTAAGATAATCATTATAGAGTTAATAAACTTTGACTTTTAATTTAATGATTGTAGAGCTAAACAACTTACCATAATAATTTTTAACTAACTCGTAGTATAAAAGTATTTTGTATTGTTAATGCATGATCATTAATTAAACTCATGAATAGTGTTAAATTAAATATTTTCTTATAATTTTTATGAAGAAAACAATAAATAAAATTAAAATACTTAATGTTAAATTAAATACTTCTATATTCGCGTAATTTCACGCGATCTCACAAGGAAATGGATAAGACAATTGAATCGAAGTCTCAAAATTTCAATCCGAATACTCATTTCGTGGCTATAATTTCTGCCGGTGATCACACGCTTTGACTTTTCCTTCTCTAGCAACCGTACGATGTAAAACTTGTTCTCGGTCAATGAATCCAACGGCCGAAAGCTATCACAGCCATCACACTTCCAACGCAGAAGCAACTACAACTGTAATTATAAAAACCATCAGAGGGTGGTGGGATTTGCAAGGCCAGAATTTATTTTGGATTTAAACAATTACCAATTATTAATTATTAATAATAACTTATAATTAATTTCGAAATTAAAAAAAAAGAGAGAAAAATAAAACAGAGAGAAGAGGAAGAGAAAGTAAAGAGAAAGTGGAGGGAATGAAACCCTGAAGAAGGAACGGTTTAAGGGTAAAACGCAAAACGCAAACGCAAACGCAAACGCGAAAGCGTGGATAGAAGCGATTAAAGGAATCTCAATCTGCATCGTCATCGTTTTCTTCATCGTCGTTATCTGTTGTTACGGTCGATGATCCATGCCAAAGATGAAGCACCTTCTCAGAAAGCTTCACATCGGTGGTGGCGCTGCCACCATCAATCACAATCACAATCACAACGCATTGTCCTCGCACGCGCATCACGCTCCCTCTACTTCCTCGCTCTCTTCGCCCACCGTAGTTTCGGATCCGACGCCGATTCCGAGCCCAGTCGTGGAGGCGCAGAACGACGTTGTCGAGTTCAACTTGTTGCAGGAGGAGGAGTTTCAGATGCAACTAGCGCTTGCAATCAGTGCTTCCGATTCCGATCGCCGTGACACCGCGGAATCAGCGCAGATCGACGCCGCAAAACAGATCAGCCTCGGTTACTCTGCTTCGTTCACTGACACTCATGCCCTAGTTCAGTTCCAATCGCTTCGTTATTGGGTATGGTGATTATAGTTATTGTAGTAACGCTTCTATTCAAGGCATTTTCTCATTTTCTATTTCTCGTAACTGGAATTAGCCAATTAGGTGCCTGTAAATGTTAGTTTGTTTTTTATTTTTTAATTATTAGTTTATTTATATGTTTTGGATAATTGGAGTAAGTTTGTTTTGTTGTTGCTATTTATAGATAGACATTTGAAGTTATTGATAAGTGTTAAAGGAAAATAAAATGAAACTGTTTGAATGAAATTGTTTTGGAAGTGTGGTTTCTGAGAGTTTGTTGTGGTGTTGTTACTGTGGCAGAACTACAATGTGATTGGTTATGATGAGAAAGTGATGGATGGGTTTTATGATGTGTTTGGGGTTACCTCGAATTTGGTTGATCGAGGTAAGATGCCATTGTTGGTGGATCTGCAGACGGCTCCTGTCTCGGGAGATGTTGATTGTGAGGTGATTTTGGTGAACCATGTGGTAGATCTTGAGCTTAATCAGCTTGAGAGGAAGGCGTGTAGTTTGGTCGAGGAGTGTTGTGTTTCTGAACTGGGGCTGATTTTGAGTGGCTTGCTTCAGAGGCTCGCAGATGTTGTTGTTAATAGAATGGGTGGACCTGTTATTAATGCTGAGAAACTTACTAAGAGTTGGGCTATGAGGAGTCGTGAATTACGGGATTCTATGCAAACCATTGTTCTTCCCCTTGGCTGTCTTGATGTTGGACTTTCACGTCACCGAGCCCTACTTTTTAAGGTGAGAATTTTCTCCATTTATTGATTGAAGAGATCTGTGTGAGACATTCAAATTTGAACAATTTAGATTTTATTTAACTAAATGCTTTCGAGCAACTTTTATTCATCATCCAACAGTATGCGGAAAGGTTTTTTTTTTTTTTTTCTCTATTGTGTAGTTATATGGCTCTTGTTATTTGTTCTGTTTGACATGTATAATGTGTTGTCGTTAAAATCAATCATGCATATGGTATGCTCACTTTATTTTATTTTATAGTCTGTTTAACAGAAAAGTTACATATATTTAACAAGTCATATCTGCAAAATTAAAGCGAGTTTCTTTTGACTCTCTTTAGTGGAAATATTTAGGTATATTTCTTTCAATTTTAAAGTCAGGAAAGCTCATCAATTTATTTGATTTCAACTAAAGCTAACTTGACTGCTGGTGGTTAGGTACTTGCTGATAGGATTAACATTCCCTGCATGCTGGTAAAAGGGAGCTATTATACAGGAACTGATGATGGGGCTGTGAATTTGATTAAAGCTGATGATGGAAGGTATTTACCTTACGGTAGAAAGTTGTTTCCCTTTTTGTTATATTGCTTTTAAGGTAGTTTAATTCCAAGACCATTTAGCTCTCATCTGATATAAATGATGACCGTTGTATGTTCTATTGAGTTAGAAACTCTATATTGCATGTTTACACTTTCTTAGGGCAGTCCAGACACGAGGCTGGTTTCCAAAAGCAATTTTATTTCACTCTTTCTGTTATGTACTTCTGATGCTTTGTAAAACTCTACCTCCCTTATGTAATGAGGAAGCGGCACCACCTGTGTAATTAATTAGTATATAACATTGTTAACTGAAGCATAGAATATTGCAGTGACCGCGTTTGAGTTTGTAAGAAAATGGTTTTTTAATTTGTTGCAGACTACTAGATCATTGAAGTACAGTAACTGCAGTTTATTGTTACTTTTGTGATTTAGTTACTTCAACTTACTGTGTTTGAATTTACATTTTTCAAGGAATTGGACCACAAAGTATTATTCTCCTCATATATGGCAATGAACTTTTAACAACACAAACAGTACTGATCTTACTTTATGTCAAAACAATTTCAAGTACTGTTATTAATTTTTGTACTGATGCAGTGAATATATCATTGATATGATGGGTGCCCCTGGAACTCTTATTCCTGCCGAGGTACCCAGCAGCCAGCTGGAAAGCAACAGTTTTTCTGTTAGGGGTTGTGCAGAGATTGTTGGACTACCAGACAAGACAGGTTCAATAGTAGATGGTCGAACTGGTGTGCCAGGAGTCTTTTCTGATTGTGGTAGAATTTCAACAGTGGGGAGGGTCCAGACAGAAGAATTGTTAGTTATGGGCAGTCAAACAAAGCCTGATGAAATTAATCACGTTAAAGCTAATGAGACAAGGAGATTTGAACATATGGAAGCATATGAATGCTCATCACATACAGAACCATCACCTGCAGAGAATATGCATGTAAAAAATGTCTCTAAGTATGTTCTCAGTGCAGCAAAGGACCCTGAATTTGCCCAAAAACTACATAATGTTCTACTAGAGAGTGGTGCCTTACCTCCTCCTGATCTTTTTTCAAATATAAATTCCCAAGATAGGGGTGTAGATAAAGTTAATGAAAAAAATGTTGATTCTGTTCAAGATGACACAAATAATTTGTTATTAAGGTATGAAAAGTCTCACATACCCTCAGATGGGTTGGGCTCAGCCAGTGATACTAGGTTATGCCAATCAGCTGACTGCATAGCTGAACAACAAGAAGAATTGCACACAGATGTTGAATTTTGCAATTCTTCACAGAGAGATAATACAAGGAACGGGTTTTTACATGCTTCTGATAGAAATATTGATGTAGAGAAATCTAACGCAATGAATGTTGTTTTGGCTTCTATACACTCACGTAATAAGATATGTAAAGAAAAGTGTACTGGATCTTCCTTGCCCAAGGCAGCTCTTTCCTGTAAAATGCATAATGGCATTGGCTGTTTCTGTGAAGATGATGAAAATGGCTATAGAAAGAATTTAGGAGCTTCTTTTAATAACAGAGGGTTGGGCAAAGATTCAGCTGTTCAAAGAAATGAGATGGAGGTTAATGGAGAATGTTATGATGGTAGAAACAAGGAAGTTAACCCGGTGCTTGGTGAAGGCTCAGAATGGGAAATTCAATGGGAGGATCTTGATATTGGTGAGCGTATTGGTATTGGTAAGTGTATTTCCTTGCTTCAAATGTTATATTTTAGATATAATTGTTATTTAAAGACATAACAGTTTACATGTATAATTATATCTTTTATGGGCTCTTTTTTCACCTTTTTTTTTTGAAATAAAAGATCACTTTTGGCATGTTTTGACTGATAAAGTGCTATCTTTTAACTGCTCATAATAATTATTTAAATTTTTTTCATAAAAAAGATAATGCCTCTTAAAAAGTTGTTTTACTTGCTAAAACTATTATTTTTGGGAAAATAGGTCTGAAACAAATTGCATCGTAAAACACTTTTTTTTAAGCTTAAACAAAAGATCCATTAGTAAGATAATTGACAATTTATAATAGCTTAATTGTTAATTCACACAGAATTGGAATTTTAGATATCGCTATATATTATTTAATATGATAGATTTCATTAATGGAGACCTAGTACAAGCTGATTGGAAATATGCTCATCTTAGATGTATTCTTGTGTACCTAAGCTTGTTCACGCATGCCCTTGTAGGTTCGTATGGTGAAGTTTATCGTGCCGACTGCAATGGCACTGTAAGTCAGCTCACATTTTTGTTTCCTTCTGTACATGAACAGAGTTCTTTATAATGTTTTTGTTTCTATTAGTTCTTAAAATTACATAATCTGAAAATGTTCATTTAACTCCTTGATAGCTTCATTGTTCTGGTTTGTGCTAATTTTTAAAATGCTCATTAATATTTGTGTGCCCATGTCTAGTTTCATGTCACATTTGGATTATGGTTATAATTTAACTTGCAAAGTTTTCACTTGGTGTTCCATGCTCTTGACCTAGGTCTACTACATCCTCATAAAAGCATTTAAAAAATATACAAATGCAATAGTATTTTATAAAGTCAAATTGCTTGTCTCAGGCACTGCCAAGTTACCAATTCTTTTCTGTTAACTATTTTTGAAATCAATATCTATCAATATTAAGATTCCAAGAGGGATCAGGGTGAGATGGGGTGTAGCACTAATCTTATCTTTAGATAAGTTGACGTTGATGCAGGTCTTAGAACTTTCAGTTTGTTTCTACATGGTTGTCAAGATGTTTACTAAATTGCTTTTATTAGCATATGAAATATGGATACGAATATGCACACTTTTTTTCCTTGTGCAAATGGACATATGTGGCCATTATATCACTTCCCAGTTGGTTTATGTCATCTTGATTTTGTTTGAAACTTTTGTTACTTGTATCCATTGAAAGACGAAGATCTCATTATACATAGTTGCTTTGACTACTTGAAAGTACTTGATAGTAATTTTGTGCACTGATTTTGGTAATTTGCATGAATGGTTGGCATGACAGGAAGTTGCCGTAAAGAAGTTTCTAGACCAAGATTTCTCTGGTGATGCACTAGCTCAGTTCAAATCTGAAGTAAGCCATTGCCTCTATATGGATATGTATAATGCAGTCATACGCACATAATATTCATGCCCTTTTATATCTTATTGCAGGTTGAGATCATGCTACGGCTGCGACATCCTAATGTTGTGCTCTTCATGGGAGCAATTACTCGGCCCCCACATTTCTCTATCTTGACCGAATTTCTTCCAAGGTTAGCTTTGTCTTATGCATTAAGTTAAATATTATCAGTAGGGCTATTGAATCAGGAATGCAAATGATAGGACTTCATTTTGTGAGTTTCTTGAATGGTCTCTTTGGTTATGTTTACATGAAATGTTTTCTTTTATTGATTTTGTACATTTATTTTTTTTCATTTATTAATGTTTTGTTCTGGCATTTAGTCAACTTGCAACTTTGCCTCCCATAAAAACAATTAGTTAATTTATTTTTCTATATTATTGTTTGCTTGTTAATGTATATTTGTCTTTCGGTATACAGAGGCAGTTTATATAGGCTACTGCATCGTCCCAATATTCGGCTTGATGAGAAGAAAAGGTTGCGCATGGCTCTAGATGTGGTAAGAGTTGAAAACAATTTCCCTTTCTTTTTTGTTGTAGAGCCAAGGAATTTATTAGAAACAACTAAGATATAGAAAATGAACTGGCCATGGGCTGAACACTGGAGTCCATGAATATAATTCTATCGCAAAGCAAGTGTAATGGCTCTGAGATTTTCTTATAAATGTAATTTGAGCATCTCTCTGTATCCAATATTTGTATAAACAGCGTACTTATTGACACATCTTAGCTTTATTCTTGTCAAAGCTTTTATATTGAACCATAGGAGTGCTCCAATATCGGCAGTCATCTCATTCTCTGTTTCCTTTACTTAATGTGAATTTATCGTGCACTTACCAGGCTAAGGGAATGAATTACTTGCACACGAGCCATCCTCCCATTGTACACCGAGATTTGAAGTCTCCAAATCTTCTTGTTGACCGGCATTGGATTGTTAAGGTATTTTTACATGAATTCTGTCTTGGGAGTTTACTTCACAATGCTGAAAAAAAAAAGAAATATCAATAGATTACTTCACTTATATTCATATTCTTGGTGAAAAGTTACACTTATGCTTGCTTGGTAGAGAGTAATGGATGTTTTTTGTTCTGCGTCATTAACAAGTTTATTCTGCTAAAATGTGCAAATTGAAGAAATTTGATAGGCCCTTGGGTATTATAAGTATCTGTGTCCTGCATCAAATAATATAATTGCTCAATAAAATATTTCCATGTGTGCTCCACCCCCCCTCCCCTCCTAACAACTAGCTGTTAAGGGTCCTTTCCCCTAGTGATTAGGCACATATCAAAGTATCAATTTATTTTATGTCCAATTAATTGGTCATAAAATGTCATTGATACAGTTGTATTATTTTATTGATTTATTTTTATGCTTAATACATACTTTAGATTACTACTACATTATTTGTACCATTATATAAAGGATATGCAACTTTCGTTAACTATTTTTATTGTCGTTTTTTAATTAGAAAATGTTATCTTTTAACAAATAAAAATAACTTTGTATTTATTAAAATATTTAATTACACAACCTCTGAACTCAAAGTAACTACATAACTTTTCCACTTAAAAGTAATCCCGACATACAAAAATGTGGAGTGCATGTGTTTTTGTTGGTATTATTAACATTAATCTATCATGTCTATATTAATTTTAAACAAATTAATTTATTATGTCATTATTTTTACCATTTATTTTGATATTATTTTTAATTAACTTTATATTTACATTGCATCTTAAACTTAGATATATACTATAATTTTATATATTTATTTTTATGAATATTATGAAGTTATAAAAACACTAGAGATGGGTAAGAAACATTGAGTAAAGCGCAATCATAAGCTTTTGAAAAATTTTACAAAGATATCGGGACAAAGAATAAAGAACGTAAAATATGTAAGCTTTCTAAAAGTAGAGAAAGGAAAACCACATATTTGGATCAAGTACATGTATTATGGATGAAGGGAAAGTTTGATCACAGTGCAAGATATAGGGTGACTCACTTTTTCCAAGGAGAATAGCTACATTTAAACTTGAGCTTTGGACATAGATTATGTAAACAAAAAGGGTTTTGACTTAAATAGGAGTAAGAGCGTATACGCATTGCTATTTTTTATTTTAGCAAGAGACGAGGAATATGACTTAAAAATTAAATTTTGGAGATGACATGCCACACATTTCTAGTTTAAATTTGTAAGATCAATATTACCAAATGAGAATAAAATTAATGAGGATGTGTCATACGCAAGATAGAAGCAGGATGGCTAAGAAAGCAGAAAAAAATTTGGGGGTTATTTGTAATCACGGTATCTACCTAACTCAAAGGCTATCATATTAATCTTACGTCTGACTATACTTTATCGTAGTGAATACTGGACTTTGAAAGGGCCATGCGAGTAAAAGGCGAGAATGGGAAAATTGAGAATGTTAAAATAAAGGTCTGGTTACACAAGGAATTTTAAAATGCAAAATTGTTTTTATACTAGATGTTAGCATGTCACCTGTAGAGGAAAAGATGTACAATAGTTGAAGTTGTTTTGGACTTGTACAAAGAAGGCCACTGGAGGCATATAAGAAGAGTAGATTGTTTGTTTTTAGTCCAATGAAAATAGGGAGGTGGAGTCTAAGAAGGACATTGGAGGAAGTTGTTGTTAAGAGAGATTTCATGGTGAATAAAAAATCTCTGAACTTTTGGTCTTTATTGTATGACAAAGTCGAGTCCTGTTGTGTGATGAATGTGGTCGAGCTAACATAGTGGGATAATGCTCCCACATGCAAAACTAATCTATGAAAAACAGTATATTAAAGAATTCTAAACAGTTCTAGTAATTGTTAAATGATTTCATCACATATAATTGCGTTATTGATAATTAATCAGAATGATTTTTGAGTTAATCTTGTGAAATTCTTTAATTTATGTTCCCATAACATGATGTATATGTATATCATAGTTATATAGCTGACCCTAGTGAAATTTTATATGTTCCCACAACAAGATGCATCATACTTATCAATATTGGATAATAGTTCAAAGCAGTCAACCCCAAAAATGCTATTGTATAATAGTGCACGGTGAGAGGACCACTATTCTAAATTTTTGTATTCTAATTAAATAATTTATACTTGTAAATGCTAAATAATGGCCCATTCCATGACATCTATAATTAACAATAAAGCTCGTTGGTTTAAGCAAAATATGCCAGCATATAAGAATAAAAGTCAAGGAATCAAACAAAATACAAAAGGCATAATTGTATCACTGGAAATTGAAGGTTTAGAGTTTAGAACAGAGAAGAGTGAACGGATGGTGTCACCGGAGATGAGTTGGTGTTGGTTGTAAAAAAATTGAAAGGAAGGTGACTGGGTGTTAGGTTAGTCAATCTTGATGTTACGTAGGAGTGGCAAGCAACAACCAATTAGCGAATTTTTAAATTCTACAACTTGAGACTGAGACTTTAAAATATATGAGTAGTGGACAACAATACCACTCTCCTTCTCTTCTATTTATAATGAAGCAAGTACATATGAAAAGACTGCTCTAAGATACTAGGCATGATTAGATGCAGCAGTAGATACGACAGTAGATAGTTTCCCACACTAAACACCCTATACATAGGGTTAATGATACAATAGGTAATAATTCTAACACTCCCCCTCAAGCTGGAGCATACAAATTGTATGAACCAAGCTTGGAACAAATGAACTCAATCCGAGGTCCCCTTAATGACTTGGTCAAC
>Ga0214542_1002418_pt1 | contig 38618 bp, 16 predicted proteins | sample CNSS1metaG_FD_160096 | JGI IMG/M metagenome (GOLD analysis project Ga0214542, IMG submission 160096) | Root nodule microbial communities from cowpea collected in UCLA plant growth center, Los Angeles, California, USA - CNSS1 | ecosystem: Host-associated > Plants > Roots > Nodule | place: USA...
TATATAAAATTTTTTTTAAAAAAATAATATATATATATATATATATATATATATATATATATATATAAATATATATATATATATATATATATATATATATATATAGTTTGATGACATTTAGTGCTGGCAGCATAAGATAAACAAATAAAGCGATTGGACATATATCTTCATCCACATGGACCACACATATCATTAATTAAAATTTAATGAGGTGCCTTGCATTGTTTGGAACTGTCTAGTGTTAATATGCATGTTTTTTAAGAAAATTTAACTTCGGAATTATAAAACATTTCAACAAGTTATTATTTTTAAATTACTTTAATAAATGTAAGAGTATTTCAGAGTTGTATATATTTTTTTCCATGAAAAAAAAGAAACAGCTGTAGACATAATAAAGAAGGTTGGTAATGAATTCAAAACATTTAAAATGGAAAGGACAATCAGAGATGATGAATTATTCCATTCAATGCGAAATCTAGCCAATGTTAAAAAAGAAAAATGATATTTTAATCTACTTTTTTATTCACTTTCAACCCATTGTTTTGATCATCATTAGATCATTTTTTTTGATTCTTTTTAATGATGTGATGATCTAATGGTGATTGAAATGGTGGGTTAAAAATGAGTAAAAAAATGGATTAAAGTATCATTTTCTATTGTTAAAATTTGGTAATATTAGAGAAATGTAGTTAGTTATCCAAAAGCCTACGATATGATACCCAAATACATATGATGTGATATGATGTGATGTACACATATGATATATATGATATGATGTACAAATACAATACATATGTATCAGATACATGTATTATTAATAAAAGGATAATGATATTTTAACTATTAAATTTTGACAATTTTTTCTTACATGAGGTGTCATCTTCTAAGTAATTTTAGAATATTAAAAATAAAAAAGTACAAAGATGAAAAATCACTTAAAAAATGACACATAAAATTATAAAAGAAAATTATCAAAATTTAGTAGTCAAAAAATAATTTTCTTTAATAAAATCACGCGACCCACTCTAAAAATGATTAATAAAATTTCTGTCATGAACCCTAAGAATCACGAGCGTTGGTCTAGCTATGAAGGCTATTGTGTCAGACATGAAAATAATCTTGATAACTATAGGCTAGGAAATTTAATGATATTGAGATAATACAGGGATTGTTTGTAATATTGGAAAGTTTAAGACTTTGAGAATCTTGACTTCATTGGTACTATGAGTAATCGTTATAGATTTAGTGTGAATAAGGATGAACTATTGAATGCCCAAATTTTCAAAACATTTGCAGAAGGGTATTGCCTAAATGGGGAAAAATATGCTGATCGATTTCTATATTGATCATTCTCTTTCATAGATAAGTGTTGTTTTTCATGATCAAGTCGTTGCTCAGGTTTCTCAGGTGTAGGGGAGACAAGGTAGAGATTGTGAGTCAGAGGTCTCAGAAGAACTGCAAGATTTTTCTTATGTAGGGGTGGTGGTCCTCGTGGAACAGTTTCTAGATTGACCATTCATAATCTATTTAACAAAAAAAAATAATAATAAGACAAAAACTTTCGTTGAGTAATGATTTCAATATATTGTAATGCAAGAATATTAACAAAATTCTTCAGTTGGGATGGCAGATGATACACACATTACACCCCAACTACATTACTAAACAAGATGAAAATATGGAAACTATTATGAGCAGTTCTTCCGGCCATACCAAACATGGGAAAGAGTTACATTACTTTTGCATCAAATGGATCTTGAAAATATAAAAACCCTGTAGCAGTAACTGAGAATGGAACCAAAACAAATGTGAAAATTTAGGCTGACAAATCACTCCTCCGCCTATAAATCTCAACGCCTAAGTACTCAACTGGACCTCGAACTGCCACATGAGGCTTTCCAACCTTCACTCGAACAGCTAAAATTTCTTTATGATTTGTCATAGTTGCTATTGCAATTTTTTGGGCCACTGATTCCAGAAGGTTGTGAGGTGACCCTTCAAGAACTTCCTTGGCTATACTGTATCACAAGTAATTCACATGTTAATAAGATTACAGCGACTAAATTAGCACACTCAACAATATGAAGAGTGCCACTAGAAGTTTGTGCAATGAAATGACGAAAGCAGAACAAAGAGGTTCTAAATTTGTTGGCCGCTCACTCATATATTGTTGTGTAACTGACTGTATCTGATAAGTGATCAGTTTTGCCAGCAGCTGCGAGATCCATCCAAGCATCTATATCTACCACGAACTTCTGGCCCAGTTTCCTTTCTTCTGGTTTTGCTCCATGAAAGCCATAGAATGATAATCCCCTCAGTACCAGTTTGTCTCCCCATGTCAGTGCATCAGATTCCATTTTAGCTAAAATAATTGACAAACAGAAATGTAAGTTTGGTGTATTTGATTTTAAAAATAAAATAAAATATAAAATAAAGTGTCCTTTGTTAAACTATTTCCTACTGATTCACAGTGAACCATTGAATTGCTAAACAGAAAATGCTTTAGCTAATAATCAAGACTGAAACATTGAAACTTGACTTGCTCGGTATCATATACATGTACACCATGCACATTCGAGTCTAGAATGTACTCTGTTAACCACACAAGTATGCAGTAAAAACATAAGTTGTCATCGTTTAGCACCTTTGTGCTATTAGGGGAATCACAGGTTCAGTACCAGAAAAGGTCTTTTATTGAATTTTATACGACTTAACCCAGTCAACCAAACAGAAACATAAACTTAAAAAAAACCCTTCCTAGATATCCAATCAGACCCACTTTCTTCTGGCCAAACCAAAAATACCAAAAGCTTATAGTTTTAATTGAAATAACTAAAATCAAAATCCATACAGATAACATCATTATGGCGAGTAGAATAAAGGGATAAAGGCATCTTTGTAGCAGTTTCACTCTGTTTATTCATCATTTTATGTTGGGATGAGTTGTGATTTCAGGCTACGAGTTTCAAGTAAATAGACTTTTAACATAGTATAGCCGAAACAATTTATACAATCCACAATGTCTAGTTTTTCTGGTTTCAAACTCTACGTTTTATTCATGTGAACAAATTAGTTGTGATTCTCATAGGCGCGATAATTTCTTTTGAAGCAACTACACAGCTGAAGATTGAAACTGTCACAAAGATGCTTTAGCCCTTTATTGTGTTAAAAAAGACTATTATAAACTATTTGACATTTGTATTTAAGCTGAAATAGTAAGAAAGCTAACAATTGTGTTAAAAAAGAGCAGGACTTTAAACTGTTAAGGGTTATATTATATCTACGAAAAGTATAAAAAAAAAAATCTGATATCTAGAACAGAGCATATTTTAAACCAATATAAAGATAAGCATGACATCTCTTAATAACAGAGAGCTCCCTAAATTATTGCATAATTTGAAAACATCAGTCACTGATATAAGTTCTACAAAGGACATCGATCACTTCCTAATTGAATTTTCTCCATTATACTATAATAAACTACAGTTTTACGTAGTGTGTATTTTTAGTTAGTACCATTCACAAAACAACAAACAATAAAGCAGATTTAGGACCCACTTGTTCACCCAAGAGAGGCTCAAAATGCCACCAATAAGTGAAAATGATGCAGATCCCAATAAATTGCAGTAGACAAGCATCTCAGTATATTTATTTAATCTGTTTTTGAAAGTCTTACCTCTCAGAAATTCTTTCAACTGGTATGATAAAAATCTAGAACTGCTCAAAACCTTGAGAACAACGCCTGCAATTTTAAAACTGCAGTAAAATGTACCAATGAGTAAAAATTATAATAGAAAAATATTAGGCGGTATTGAAAATATTTATCCCAGGGGACAATACTATATATGCTCACAGTTTGGTAAAGCCATCATGCAACCCATTATAATCAAACACAGTACCAGATATGTTCATAGTTACCAACACAATCAGAGACATTTATATCACAAAAGCTGAAGAAAAAAACACTCACTTTGATCATCAAACTTATGAATCCAGATCAATGTGTAGATCCTTAGCATCTAACTCCAAAAGTATATTTTGGAAACCAGACCCAAAATCTGCTAAAGTATTTGTCTAAATAATGGACAGTTGATGATGGCATTGATGTAATATTTACTGCATTTACTTACACGTTTTTACTACGTCTTTGAATTTTACCAAAAAAAAAAAGTTCTATTGGATGGGAATAAATGTGTCAAAAATTTGGAATCAAACATGTATTTTATTGTTGAAAAATCAAGCATATACTTAAACATATAAAGAATGGATAGGGCCTGTCTATTCTAGACAATTTGATCGAGATCTGCAAAACATTATTCATTCACTTCGTGCATTTCATTTATCAAGCATTTCATTATTTCCCACAATAGACCTTCAAATATTTAAGTTAAAAACAGAAAGCTCCGCCCAAGTGCATGTCAAATCCAGAACACTTCTTAACATAATCTATCCATCACACACAAACAATTTAAGCACCAAATGCCAGCCATGCATTCACACTCCTAAACTACTCAAATAAAGGCAATGGAAACAGAACATTCAACCCCTTCCCAAATCAATTTTTAAAGCAATCCCCCCACGTAAACTCAAATTCAATTCACCATCACAAACAGCAGAGTAATCGCAGAAGAGTGACAAATTCAACCAGAGAAGGACTCTCCAAAACTTACATCAAGAAATGAATTAATGCATTGCTCGTTTTAGTTGGATAGTTAGATGAATAAATTTAGTAAGCTTTAAACAACTATGAAGTCCTTTCCATGTAGCCACAAGCTATGTTTGAGGTTAAAAAAGAAAAAAACCGTAGCAGATGGGCAATGGGCAATTGATATTTCCGACGATGGATGAACAAATAATTCATGTGTGAATAGAACACGAAAGAAAAGGGATTGAAAGAGGAAAAAGAACCTCGACCTCGCTCCTAAGACTGTGTTGCCAGAAAGTAGCAGCAGCTGCGCAGTGAAAAGGTTTTTCCTCTCTTTGATAAACCTTTCCCTTTATGCTTAAGATATTAGTGCTCTTTTACTCCTACCACACGTTTAAATCAACTTTTCAGATTGGATATTCAGAACTTATTTTTAACAATAATGTGATTATTAAAAAATAAATCTTTAGGGCATAAAAAAATAAAAATGATGTAAAATAGTAAGTGTTAACCACTTCTATAAATTTGTTGGATGTTGAATTATCACTGTACTTCTCAATTATCATCATTGTCTATCAAATCTTTTGCATTTCATGTCTAAGAAAATAGATTTTGTATATTCCAACCCTAAAGCACGATGATCTTGATTAATAGTGTTACAACTTTTTTAAAATAAAATAATTTAAGTGATAATGATATCTAACAATATGATTTATAATTTGAAAGGTGAATCACTATTGCATATTACTGCTAATAAGAAATATGTTTAATAATTATATTTAAGAGTGAGAAAACACTAAATTGTCAAATTCGATCCACAATTATCTAAATTTATATTATTTTAGGTTTAGGTTTATCTCAAAAAAAAATTATATTTATTGATTTTAAGTTCAATCTATTTATTTAAATTTGAATTGGATCATTTATTATTTAAAAATCTAAAATTAAGGCGTGTTATGATCATTTTAAGTTATGTTATAAAAAGCTAATTTTACTTTTTCTCTTTTAATCGGAATTTATGAAGATCATCTAAACATGGCCTAAAATTTCTATACGGCCCGATCATTATTCGATTACATCTTCAATTAAAATGTTAGGAATAGATGGTAGTTCAATATATTTAACCGAAGCACAAGCTGCGTATATTTTGAAAACGTAAATAAGCTAAATCTAAATCTAAATCTAAATAAGCGTATATTTAAATGAGACCTAAATCTAAATTTATTTTTTAAGATAAAATCATAAATATGTCCAAAACATTATTATCATGACATATGGATTATTACTTAACATGAAAGAGCTTATAGTTGACTATACATGATTTGAAAAATAAACGAGGCAAAAAATGTGTAATTTTCCATTTATAATGACGGTTTAAATAAACTACATCTGCTAAAAAAATCGGTTAAACATTTTTAGGATGCATATGTACATGCGACATGTGTAATTAATCTAACCTCAGGGTTTAAAAATTTAAGTGCTACCCTCTTTTACCTGTAGCTTCTAAAAGCTGTACAATATTAAATTCTTTGCATTTCTCTTCACTTCTCTCAGTAAAACCCAACAGGTGCCGCTTATGCAGCAATTTAGAGGAAATCAGAGAACCGCATGTATTGGTCTGAAAAGCCTGGAGCATTCCATGTAGCTGTGACTAATTTTACACAATTGCCTCCAAAATATTAATCTAAACTTTCCTGTAGAAAAGAACATAAGCAGCAGGAGTCTTTATCGTGTCCTCGTTAACAGCTTCGACTCTGCTGTCATCAAAATCATACCATTTATCATCGCCATACTGCAACAAAATAAAAACTTATTAGTAGAATGTGTAGAATAAACTAACCATTGAAAAACATTGGCGAAACAACCCAAAAAACTATCAACTAAAATAAATCAATGTGATTGTACTGCATATGTCACTTACAATTGTCAAACATTTATTTACTACATGAAAATTATAAAACTATATGAACAGATTATGTGCTCTAACACCTCTGCCAAAGCTCTTTTACCACACCACAGGACACTCGTATCATGAAATTGTTTGCCATTATAGGGGACCTGTTTTTGATTTGAAAAATGTTTTCATTTCATGTTACAAAAAAAATTGTTCCTTGAATATAAATATTTGAAATAGAAATTGTGGAAACGGGAAATTCAGGTAACAATGAATGAGTACATAAAAGCAAACAAATGTCTTCTCTAACCAACAAAGCTCTTGGTTTTTCTATGGATACATAGTTACATCCTAATATTATAAAAAAGAAGAATTCATTATAATGTTTTAACGGAGTTCGAGATATTACAAATTGTGAGGTACTTACTCGGACAAATGCTGTATAGTGACCTCCTCCTAACCCTCCATAATGACAACTAATAGCGTATAACACATAGCGGTTGGTAGATTGACTATTCCCATATGCTACATATGTTGATAAGTCCAGATTATTAATTGGGAAATCAACAAATGTTTCCAGTTTGTTCTTCAAGTATCGGCTGTATGAGAACCTCTTCAAATGAACAACAAGGACCTCAGGCAATCTCCAAAGATCTAGTTTTTTAGTTGCTTGCTGAGGTTTTTTGCAGGTAGGACAGTACCTTGTGTACACCAAATTGCAATATTAAACATCAGAACGACTGTAATATACATCTTGTCTTCAGCATACAGGACATTGATTTTGATTAACATAGAAAAAACATGATGCCAGTAGTGTTGAAGAGGCTATGTTCTAAAGCATAAAAGAATAAAATCTCCAAAGATAAAATAACAGAAACGATATATTATATATCAACTAACCACATGTCTTCTGGCCCAAGAGGTTCTTCTTTCAAGAAGGCTTCAAGGCACTTGTAAATAGAAACTGATTCTTGTATTCTCTTAGTGAATAGCTGGGACTTGAAAACCTCGGGCAATGAGTCAAGCAGAGATGTATTATACATTTTAAGCATCTTATCCGACCACACGACAACTATCTCAGGCCCTTTCCTGGTCAACGTTGTGACTGTTAATGGTTTGTCCAATATTAACTTGGCATTCTCCATTCCATGTAAGTAGAATTCAAAGTCAGTCGACAAATGTATGCCATCATCTGTTCCAACGATTGAGTCTGCATCGTTTCCTATTGCGCAGGAGTTAGTAGTATCCCCCAATTCATCATCTTCACTTGGTCTTTTACTGATACCTTCATTATTTTCATAATCATCCGATACATCTTTGGCACGCATCAAAAATGGATTGATTATCTTCATAAATTCCCTTTGAACATCATATCCACAAGAAATATTGGACAACCTTGTAACAAGGGGAATACCAAACAAACTTTCCTTCCCAAAACTGTAATACATGACACAATAAATTTAGTGCACCAAATAAAAACACAGTTATTAATGTAAGCAAATTGAGAAACGACCGACAGAATAATTTCAAAAAGCAGACTCACCTAACAAATAAGCAAGACATTTAACACCAAAATTTGCTAGCATAAGCATTTCAGAAACAAAAGCTATTGCAGAAGACCCGAAAACGTGTACGCTCTACACTCAAGGCATATCAGCACAACTTGTATAAACCAACCATGTTAACATTCTTAGACAACTAGGTAGGCTGTCTGGGTATTAGGATAAATTTATTATGATGAAGTCTAAAGAGTTTTTAATCTAAATCTTGGAGCGGTGAAAAATGTGAAATTATTAAATGCTTGGGGGCAATACTAACGTTTTTGATTCTATAACTATAGTAGATATATATAATTATTAATTTTAAATATACAAATAAAAATCATTTTAGTTGTATCCTAACCAATTTATTTATAGTTTTAGTTTTTCTTTTTCAAATAAACATTCATAATCTTATTTATTTTTAGACACGTATATCCTTGTAATTAACAAAAAAAAATCTCAGTTATTTTAAATTATCTCTCTTTTATTTTATATATGTTTATGTTCTAGCAAGAAGTATGAAGGGACTTATTGCCACAAGCATTCACGGTTTAACTCATGGTGGTGAGACTGTGTTTCTCTCCCTCTCAATTGGGTGTGCCCTACTTGTTATACAGGGGCGGTTAGTTATCAAAATTTTATCTTTGATCCTTGTTTTAAAGACATTATTATTCAATTAATTGGAATAATATAAACTACGTGGATTTTACGCACTCCTTTCTTTAATGTTCACAAAAAAAGATTCCTGCCATGAGGTATTTGGCAACGTCTTTGGGACCAACTTGAACATCCTGAACTGGATCGGTATCTTCATTCTTCAACCAAGTTGGAAGAATTTCTAGACAACTTAGTGTTAACTTTCAACCCATTCCAGCTCAGTCAACATACTACTGACCAAATTATAACACTAACACAACGACCCTCGGCCAAAGGACGATCCAGTTTATAATTTTTTAACTACCTATCATTATTTATCAACATTCTTTTATCTTCACCATTAAATTAAACTTCAATTTTTTCTTCAAAATAAATTATCAAAAATAAATAATAGTGTTTCCCACTACTTAAGTTGTTGGTCTGTCACTTTAGGAGTGCTCCCATGAATTGACGTCATACCATGAGACAAAAATATTCTATCATATCATGATGGCCACAGTGGGATCAGTCAGTACTTCTGGCCCTAGGGCACATGATGGTTATTCATGACATGCACAGAAGGATATTCAAGGGATGAAACAAATTACTTCTCTGTAAATGGATTGGAATCGGAGTATAGAGAAACTTACTTTTCCACCGAACGTTCATGGACAAAAACAACCAAGGGAGTAGTTTCAGTATCCTTCGGCATTCGGTAAGCGACAACTTTATCTTGATCTCTAATATCACCTAATGAATCAGAAGGATTCTCGAATACTCGAAAAATTTTATTCCTGTATATCTGCAGAAAACTCCATAAAGTCATAATTATAATTATAATAAGAATACAAACAAAAATGTTTACAAGGCCTAGTAAATTATAATTAACATATCTCAAACAACGTTTTTATTTAATTTCTAAATTTTGCAACATACCTCAGCCAACAAGAGGGTTTCATCTTCTCTCAGAGAACAAGAAGTACTCAAAGCCCCTATAAGATCCTTCAGTGTTCCACATTTAGGTACTGTTACCGTAAGTGTAGAAGGCAATGTAATTCCGTCAGTGCTTATGACCGTCAAAGTCATGGTCCGTATCGTTGTAGAAGGTAAAGGCAGAGATAGATACATAAAAGGGTCAAATGTGATAGAAACCTTCTTGCAAATAGGGCAAACTAGTGTTGACCGAAACTGACCCTACAAGATAGGGGAACAAAGTTTAGATTTGTTATAGCTTCCTATGAACTGTATAGCTTTTACTTCGGTAATAAAACTTAAGAAAAATTAGTTAAAATCTCATAATTATGTGATTGTAACCAGTCAATGAGTTCTGTTCTGTGCCAACTAGTAGTCAGTTCACCAAAACAATAACTTCTATAATGAAAATCCTCTTCCCAATAATAATTTCATAATCTGGCTTGCAAGAAATTAAAATATCTGAGATATCCATTTGATTGATTCCGTCAAACTTTCTAATACGTCTCTGGTAAAAAGAAACACGGGATGCCGAACCCAAAATTACGTTAAAAATCTATAGAAGAGATTCTCACATCACAGAGGAGAAAACCCCTATAAGACTCACTTGGCACAAATCAACTACTATGGAGTCATTGCGAGCAAGGTGATTTCGCCAATATTCTTCTGCCACTTCTTCATCTGGACGACCATCTGCATCCTTAACTTCATGATATGGCTTGCGTTTCACTCGATTAAGGTCTTCATGCAATCCATCCAACAAAAAAGCAAGAAGTTCCTACATGCCAGAAACTTCAATGTTCTATAAAATTATTTCCTCTCGTGTCAAAAAAAAGAGACAATTCATCAATGATAGGAGATGCCCATGGAAACTAGAGCTGTTTTAACACATTTTGCATCAATAAAAATATATATTATTATTACGACCACTACTATTATAAGAAGAAAAAGATGAAAGTATACTTGAGAGTCATGCTGGCTATAACCACTAAACTGAGGAGCAAAATTAGCCAGTTTCGTCTTGAACGTTCTCGGTGCAATGGGCATAGCTCTGGGAACCCAGAGTTTTCTAAGCAAGTCTCCAAAAGCTAGGGCTAGTTCTCCCTGAAACAATTGCGAAGAGAAAAATAAACAATGTAAATTAACTAAAATAGAGCAAAAAAAATTATGTTTAGAAATGAGACTTCAAATTAAAAACAGAAAATAAACAGCTTACATTCATCCCCAACGGATTTTCATAATTAATCTCTTTATGGTAATCTCCAAGGAAAAAATCAACAAGCTTTGGGGTGTGAGCCAGACACTGAATGGCACTATTCATAAAACATGTATTTCCAAGATTCTGTAATCCTGTCAAGCCCAAAGATCGAATTGCTCTATAACTACTACCTCGAAAATAGTTGGCTGTTATGCAGGGGGGTACATTGTCAGTGCTTCCATTCATTGTAACAGAACCACTGCGTGAACATTCCATCTGAGACCTATCTAAAATCATCTCATTTCCCCCATTACCCCTCATAGAATCTGGAAGCCCATGTACTTGTAACTCCAAAGTAACCTGAAAAGACATGATGCAGCTGAAATGCTATAAACAGCCAGAATATCTGTAACTGGTATTTTCGAACCTCATAACCAAACTATAGATAGAGATTAAAAAATAAAATTTAAATTTATCAATTACATAGATTGATTCCAATATTCCCCAATTGGTTAAACCAAACATTTATTTCCTTGCTATAACACATCAAAATTGAAATTTCTTCAACAAACTTATATCAAAAGAAGATAAAGAAGAAAAAAGATGGATCACCAACTACCTCTTTTACAGATTGACCAGAAGAGTCAAGTGGCAATCTTGATTTGTCATTCAGGAAAAACTGTGTCGTCTGCCCTGAGAAGTCCCAAATATGCATCTGCAACATCAATAAAATAGAGTTATACAATACCAATGTATCATATAAAAAACCTATAAAACAATAAAATCAATAGATGACTAACTCACTGGGTTATATGAAGAATTGAAAATGTCACATGCTTTCTCATAGAAGTCAGCCACATTTTCCTGAAATCATGCCAGCTATTATCAATTATTGATTGTAAATGTCTACTTTAAATAAAAGACAAGATACAATTAAAGCGGCAGGAAAGTCAATAATTCAACCTTTTGGCTTATTTTTGCTTCCAGTGAAGTAGTTTCCCATGAAACAAATATCTTAACTTGCAAGGGGAACAATTCTAGCAAAAAATCCTCTGCATTTGAGAGGCTTCCTACATCTTTCACTCCATTATTAGAATCATTATACCTACAAGAAGAGTGAGATAAACGATGGATCAATTTTCTGCATCTGTATGCTATATGTTCTTGTAAGAAACATCTAGAAATGTTTTTTAGCTTGAAAAGGAAATAATCTGGCAGGAGAGCATTCATCAGTAGAAGACCTATAATATTGTTCATTGCTGTTAAAATCATTTTTCTAGTGGAAAAGCAGCAACAAAATGCAAATCAATGTTGGATTTCTATAACTACGCATAGAATGATTCAGAAAAGTGAATTGTAGCAACACATAACAGATACAATGAAAGGGAAGGGGCCAGAATAAATGGCATAAAAGGACGTAGCTTCCCATTCATAATAAAACCTTATGGCTGGTGCATTTAGTGTCACACAGGCACTAAAGAAAGACAAGCACACTCCTAGCAAACAGGGTACCTTATTGCTCCACGACTCATTTACTGCACTCAGTTGTTCTTGCAGCCATTTCTGTCAACACCATACGATAATTACCCACAGGCTGTATTGGAGGAACATTTATAATCTGATCCTTAAATAATTATCCACCACTTCAACTTTTCAGGCTCTTAGTATTTGCTTACCAGCTTGAGGAGCAAGAGCAGGTAAAGGATGTGATTGTGAACTATTATGTCTGTGCATCTCCTAGGGTTGACTTAGTATCAACTAAGGTCTCTAATAAACCCTTGATATAGTGGGTACGGCCTGGGAACACACATTTTGGCCTTGTGGATGGAGACTACATCTTAGAGCTGAAATTGCAAAGCACACCAACACCCCAATGGACTTCCTCAATCAGACAATTATCTAGACTATCCCATTAGCCAACTTCTAATCCAAAAAACGAATGAATGAGCAAATAATAGAAACATAGACACCATGCCTAAAACATGCAAAAACCCACAATCCCTATAAACACATCAAAACATCGTTTAATCTCAATGAAACAGCACCTTCAAGTAAAAACCGCACCATTACGGTGACTCACCGTTTGAGTGTTCGCAACCAAAATCCCTCCGGAACCAACGCATACTGACGACCAGAAACCCCAATCTTGTGGCGCTCCTCCTCCTTCCTCAGATGAAGCAAAATTTCGGAGTCGGAATCGGAATTACACGTCACCGTATAAAGCACACCCTCTCTTCGATCAGCTTCATCTGCCGCTTCCACCAGCCACCTTCAGTCCACCAGAACAACAAAATCAAATTCCCACAAAAAAGAACAAAATTTCCAATGCAAGCAATTGAAAGAATCCGAAAGACATTTTTGGTTTTCCCTGACACAAATAATGAAAAGAATGATTGAGTGCGGCAGGTACCTGTAGGGGAGGAGGTAGACCCTCTCGTGGGCAAAATCAAGGTCGTGGTCTTGGAGGAAGCGGCGGTGGGGACGGTAGGGAGAGGAATCGAAGTCGTCGGAGAGGTAGTCGGAGAAGAAGTTGTCCATAGCGAGGAAGGGTAGGGTTTGGGAGAGTAGGAAGCGAACGAGGGACTTGCAGAGATGATGAAGAGTGGAGAGAGAAACAAGAGCGAGAAAACGGGTCGGTTTCGGAAACAACCAGCGCAAACGGAGCCTCTCAGAAAAACGGGTCATAGAATTGCGCTCCCTTTAACTCCTTTTCGGTCCCTCAAACTCACCATTATCACGTTTTAAAACAGCAATCACACATTTCTAATTTTTTCGCCCACCTTTTTTTCAAAAACATAAAATAAAATTAATCCTAATATTAATTCATAAATCCATTAATCTGATCGTAATTTTCCCTTATATGATTATTGTCGCTTTGGGAAATGAAACCCCACCTGGAAGATAAAACACACTTTTATCACAATGGATTTCAAATCAAATAAAGATATAACGTGTCAAATCTTTTAATTTGAAATTAATAATCTTAATTTGAAATTTGAAAAGTCGTGCAATTTTCTATTAGTGTATTTAAAGATTAAATTGATAAAAAAAAGTATGTGTAACCAAACTTAAATTTATTGGCTTTTCTTATGCAAGGAAATAAACAAAAAAAAAAATCTAAATAAACAATAATTCCTTATCTTATCTAAGACTTCATTAACAGAAATAGGAGTACTTAATTAATCTTTTCGACTGAAATGTTCTAATTAGTTCAAATTTTTACAGTAAAATTAGTCAATTGAAAAAGATTATCTTCTTTAACATCATAGTCTTTTGAACACAGTCTTCATATGTATGCATCCAATTCCATTTTTTATCCCCATTAGTAGACCTTATTATTAATATGTATTTATACCCAAGTAAAATTTGTAAAGCATAACTAAACCATGAATAATAGATAATATTTTTATCTCCAAAAGGACTTCCTTAAATATAAAAAAACTTATGAATTCATCCTTTATACTTATCATGAATAACACTTCACAAGTACATATCTCGTATTTGAGACACCAACTTCCATACAAATTTATCTCAATCGTCATGGGAGAATAATAGTACTACTTTGGCATCTTTAGAATGAGGTTATTTTTTTAAAGAAAATTATTTTCAAGAATTTAATTTATAAATCTTTTTCAAAATATTTAATTTTGAGAAAGCCAGAAGTTTAAAATAAAAATTTTGGACAGTTAATATATATATATATATATATATATATATATATATATATATATATATATATATATATATATATATATTCACTTTGAAAAAAATTACAACAAAAAGTTAAGGAAAGTTATGTCCTCTTTAAATCCTTAAAATGATTTGTAACAATGCAGTGTTGTTTTGTTTGTATGTTAAATATGATTAATATTATTTCATTTGATATTATATACTTATAGATACAAATCTAAATTCTCTTTTTTTCATAACATATTTCATTATTTTAGTAAATGGTGAACTTTAATTTTTAATTCTTTTTATAAATTTATAGTTCAAGTAATTTTTTACTTTTATTAATATTCAAATATGAAATTAGAAGTTGAAAAGAATTTTTTAAATTTTTTTAAGTCAGGCTGTTGTCCTACAAATTCATCTCATCTAAGCAGGGGCGGATCTTGAAAAAAAAATGTTATAGGAGTTAAATTATTATATTCGATCATTAGTATAATATTTTAAGAAATAAATTTTCTAACTGAATTGATAATTAGTCTAATATTTCAAAATATGTGAAGAAGTAGAGTTTATCTTTTTTTTATTAATAATTTTTTTATCACTTTTAAAAAAAAATATTTTTTATTATTTATCAATATACTTTTCTTTTGTAAATAAGATTAAAAACTAATTTATCATAGTATTTTTTTATAATTGAGACACATAATTATCGAAAGAAAAATATATTATAGTCAAGTCATAATTAAAAATTATTTATGAAAAAATACATAATAAATTATTTCTTTTTCTTCTATATTCACAAAAAAAGTAATATACAAAAAAACTCATGAAATAAAAAATAATGTTTTTTCATTATTGAGATAAGAAATAAGGAAGAGATAGAATAAATGAGAAATTAGAGCATAAATAATGAATTTGTTTTTAACTCATTTTTTTCTTAAAAAGAACATAAAGAAAACATGAGAATGAGAAATGATTACAATATGAGAGTGAAAAATCATTACAAGTTGTGAAGAATTAAAAAGATAACGAGAAAGAAAATAAAAATTATCTTAATAATTATTTTGTTTAATTACTTTTTTGATTTGTGTCTTGGTTTCAAAATGTTAAATTAGTCATCCATTTTTTTAGTTTTAGTTTGGTCCAAATTATTGAAAAATTGATACAATTTGATATTTTACGATAAATTTCGTTAAAATTTTTAAAACAAATCAATGACTTTTTTATTAAAATCAAAACTCTTAATATAAATTATTTGCTTTGTTGGTGTAATTAACATAATAATATAATCAATTTTTGAAAAAAATAAAACCAAAAAAGAAATTAGACCTAAATATTTTTATTTGTTATTATATTTAATTTTATGTTTTATTATCTAACACTAAATATTATGTTTTATAAAATAAATAAAAAAATATATAATTTAATTTTCTTCAAATATACTTCTTACAATTTAATAAAATTTATATATATATATATATATATATATATATATATATTATAATTAAAAAATAAATAAAAATTTTGGGAGGGAGGCCCCTCCCTGCCCCGTTAAAATACGCCACTACATGTAAGTCAAAAGTATCCCATATTTTTTATATGATACCGGTATGCTTTTTTGGCGGAAAGGATCGAACCAACATTTTTTTCTTCTTTTCCTTTCTTTTTAAGGACCAAGCCACCTTATAACTTCTTATATGAACTTGTTGAATATTCAACTAGTTAAATTATTAAGACCGGAGAAAAATTATGTAAGAAAAGAACAAATTTTCAAGTGCATACGAAATAATTGAACTATTGAGAAAGTGGGTAAATAATTGTGTAACAAAATATTTTTTATTCAAATAAAATAAAACTAAAAGATAAAAGAGAATAGTAAAAAGAAAATTAGTTACTTAAAAAAATGTATTAGCAAATTTGAGATGAGAATAAAGATGAAAATGAGAACGAGAGAAATATGTATATATTTATTGATTTTGAAAATGTGACAAAACCCTGACTTTGTAAACACAATATTTCTTTGGTTCGATCTCAACACATTGCAGTGAAACTTAAAAATCTTTCTCAACTAGCAGATTATTGGACATTTTTAAGAATTGCAAAATGTGTTCCTAATTTTTCTATTTGGCGTTCATTGCCCTGATGCTGACTTCCAACCCTAATGCAGAATACTCACGGTGTAAATAATTTGGCTTGCTCCATTAGTTTTAACAGGTAGTATTTTGTCTTTTTCTTGTGATTCCAAAAAAATTTTTAGGGTTAAAAATATCCGTGGAATTATAACTTTCATCGGAAAATGTAATGAGTTTCTAATCGAAATTTTAATATAATTTAATCCCCTTTAGAAATTTGTCAGATTTAATTCTATTAATAATTTTTTATTAAGTTTATTTAATATTTCAAATATTTTTCGTAATTAATGTCAAAGCAAAAATATATATAATTTTATTAAATGAATTAAATTCATATATATTTTAAAATTTGAAAACTAAATTAAATTATTTTGATAAAATTTTCACTCAAAATTAAAGACAAAAAACATATTTAATCATACTTTTAAATATGTCAATAAAGACTAATTTTATAAGTTTAATTATTTCATGCAAAATTTAATGCTACAAATTTTTAATTGTACAAAATGTATTCCTTTATTATTTTTCTAACCCATTTTTTTTGTCTTCTCATATTTGTAACCGGGATGAGATAAAGGTTTCTAGTAAGTTTGATGATGTAACGGAAAAAATTAGTTGGATATTAATACATTTGGAAAATAATTCATAAAAGAAAAAAGATTTCAGAATAAAAATATATTAAAAGTATCAAAATTTAAATTGATTAATTTTATTTTATTTACTATTTAATTATAGATTATATTTTTATATTTTAATTATTTATTATATTAGAATAAAATAATACATGTTTTATTATATTTTAATCAATTACATTTGTTTTTTTAATGAATTACCGAATTAGAATTCAAGTATAAATTATTATAAAATTTACATAAAGCACATTATTTTAGTTGTTATTGGCGTGGGGAAAAGTTGGATGTATAGTTCTTTTTTTCACGTGATTTTGTTGTGGCATTTTTTCGCTTGTTATTAAGTTTCCATCATGATCAATGATATATATATATATATATATATATATATATATATATATATATATATTAATTGATTGATAATGATTAAATGGTAATATCTTTTGTACATATTTGATAACTAACTATATTTCACATTTGCTTTTATTATCTTTTCAACCTTTATTTTAAATTTAAAAGTTGTATAGATAGATATCAATTTCACATACGTCACTTACTTAATTCTTTCATTTATTATTATACTCATATATTTTACAATTTTTTGAAAAACTTTACTCACCCTGCATCAGACAATATTTTGTAGATAGATCTCTTCTTCATTATTCCAAAAACAAATAAACGGAAATTATTCTTTATTGATACATAAACTTTGGTATATATATATATATATATATATATATATATATATATATATATATATAAAAAAAAATATTTGATATAAAAAAAAATATATATATATCTAAAATAGAGATTTGTATTAAATTAAATTTAGGATATACATGTGTTGCATAAAACGCGAAACTATAATTTTGTTAGAAGGAAAAAAACAGAAAATAGTGTTAGATATGATATGTATATTCATTAATCTAATCCAGTCCACCAAACTAACCAACCAGTAACAAAGCACACACTGTTTCTTAAAACTCAAACTAACGACTTCATCTCCATTGGCATGTGTCGTAGCGCAACCTATGATCGACCAAGTCACCTTGTCGCATTCTCTCCATAAATAAGTCAGCAATAACCTTAACCTTGTTTCTTTCCACCAACACCATTTTCGCTTTCAATATTTTTTTTGGGAAACGATAGAATAATACAACAGTGAGAAAACGGGAGTGACCGATGGTGGTGAAGACGAAGAAGTGGTGGCCATGGCTGTCGCCCGTCTCCAAGAAGTTCATAGTCAGGTTGATTGTGCGGAGGCTCCAGGGCTGTGATCTGCTACCGAACGCTGCACGGGAAGGTTCCAGATTAGTCGTGGAGATTCGCTGGAAGGGTTCTAAGATGACGCTCGGCTCTCTGCGGCGAAACTCCGCCGCAAGAAATTTGACGAAAGAGGCCGTGGTGGACGGCGCCACCGTGGTTGACTGGGACGAGGAGTTTGAAACGTCATGCAATTTGAACAGCGACAAGGACAATTTCTTTAAGCCCTGGGAGATTGCTTTCACTCTCTTCAAGGTACGTCTCTCTCTATCTGTCTCAATCAGATTTGTTTTAAAATTTATAAATTGGATTCACCAGTTAAGAATAAAAGACTTTTTGAACGTGAATTTGGAGATTGGGGATTTAGTTTTATCATACGTATCTACCACATGTGTTCATATTGATATTCATTACACAGTCTAAAAATACTATAAGATACTATGTCAATGCGTTTAGATCAATCTCTTCCTTTCTATATTCATACACCGAATTCTTAATTGTATTTTTAGCAAGTTTAATCTTCATTTATTTACAAGACTTTTATATTTTTAGAAAGTTTACATTATTCTTTATATTTTATATTTTTACGAAGTCAACTATTTTTTTACTTCTATAAAATCAACTATTTAAACCTACAAGATTTAAAATTAGTTATTTAAAAATTGGATTCACCAATTAGAAAAGAAAAAAAAATCCTTGAACGTGAATTTGGAAATTGGTGATTTAGTATTATCGTACAGAAAGTTTTATTACAGTTTTTAGTAGTATGGTGATTTTGGATCATCGGATTCTTTTGGGTTGTCACCGGAAGAAACAAACTTTAGAGGACTAATTTCAGGTTCATGAAAAAAAAAGTCATAAAAAGTTATTTTAAATATTAATTATATGAATATTGTCACAATATTAAAAAATATATGTTTAGATAATACATACACAAAAATATCTTCTTAGGATGTAATATTATCATTGATCTCACATCTTCTAAAGATATTGATTTATAATCTATAACAATATATAAAGGGGATTCCTTTTTCTGTGTTCATTTTTCATTTTTCAATTTTATCTTTAATTACTATTTTAAAAATTAATTATTTTATAATTACTTTTTCTGTAATCGTTTTGTTTTAAATTTTTTTATTTTGACTGTTATTCTAAAAACCTTTTTAAACAGTTATTTTATTTAATAACTATTTTAAAATTTATTACATATATTTTAAAAATAAATATTATTAATCTATAAAAAAAATGCGAATTAATTAGTCTAAAAAATATTAATTTTTACATTTTTTAAATAATACGATTTCAAGAAGGTAATTTTAAAAAATTGTACCTAATGTTATTTTGAAGTGAAAAAGTTATATACTTAATTTTAGGTAAAAAAAAAATATAGTTGTATATTTCATTAAATAAAAATTATTTATATTCATTAAATAAAAAAAATTATGTAACTGAAAAATAACGTTAAAATTGTTATGAAAAATTGTATCCCTTTTCTAATAGCATGGATGAAATAATATGTTTTCAAGTTATGTCGCAATCATATCAGGTTAGCGTTAATTCGTTTACTGTGTTAGCAACATTACTGTTGTTTACTTATTGGGTTTTCACTACAAATAGGAGATTTAGTCGAAATTTTTTGACTTTTTCTTCTGTTGCTAACTTCTGGTTGACTTTAGATGATATATGGTTTTTGTATTTTTCTTTTAAAGTTTGGTCGATTAATGAGTGACGAATTTGATTTTCTTTTTCTGTAAACGGAATTTGAACTGTTTTCTTTTGCAGGGATCGGATCGGAAGTCGAAAAGCAAGGTTGCTGTTGGAACGAAATTATTGAATATTGCTGAATTTGCATCGTCAACGGATCAGAAGGTTTTTGATTTAAACATTCCACTCACTCTAACCGGAGGTTCTGCAGAGTCCTCTCCTTTACTTTGTGTGAGTCTCTTTCCCAGTATTTTCCTGTGTTCTTTCATTTCATCTCATGCATGCTATAGTGTACAATTATTAAAATAGTAGCTTTCAAGTTTTTGTCTTTGCATTTGTTACAACGGATTTTGATTGTGTGCAGATATCAATTAGCTTGACAGAGCAGAGAGTTTCCCAAGAAATCTTGGATTCAGTTCAGAGATCTACAGTGTCTGTGCCATTGCGCTCAGCCAAGTCAGCAGAAACAAACTTGGCAGAAAAAAATGAGTTTTCTACAATTGGTTGTATGAAAGTAAAGATTTTGACCGAGTTGGTATCGAAAGCAAAAAAGGGGTATCCTGAGGAAGAGGGAAGTGAAGGTAGATCCTCTAGGAGTGACGGTGGTGAATACAATTATCCTTTGGAAACCGATTGGTTTGGTGATTCTGATGATGAATGCGAAACAGATGAGGGGAAGGAGAATTCCAGTGTCAGTAAGTCATTTCGTTATGGAACGTTGGCCTCTGCAAATGCTGGTGAATCTTTTAATTCCGAAATGAGAGAAAATTATGAAGACTGGGTTTATTACAGCCAGCCGAAGTTTGATGATGGGTGTTCACAGATGGAGGATCCTTCTTCTTCTTCTTCTTCTTCTTCTTCTGAGCCTTATTTACGAAGTTCTAAGCGCAACATACTTCCATGGAGGAAGAGGAAGTTGAGTTTCAGATCTCCAAAAACTTGCAAGGGAGAGCCATTGTTAAAGAAGGCGTACGCAGAAGAGGGTGGTGATGACATAGATTTTGATCGTCGACAACTTAGTTCCGATGAATCCCTTTCTTTGAATGTAAGAATTATTTCTGAATTGAAACTAACACTTGTTTTCTTCTCATTGTATTATCAACAAGTTTTTGGGGACACTTTTAGCCTATCTGATGTTTGTGTTAATGATTGTAAACTAACAAATACGCAAGTATGATGCATTTGATTCGTTTTAATGCAGTGGTACAAGACCGAGGAGGACACATCTGTGAGATCATCAATATCTGAATTTGGGGGTGACAGTTTCGTCGTAGGGAGTTGGAAGCAAAAAGAAATCATGAGTCGTGATGGTTATATGAAGCTTCAAACACATGTCTTCTTTGCTTCAATTGATCAACGCAGTGAGCGTGCAGCAGGTGAGAGTGCATGTACCGTTCTTGTTGCTGTGATTGCCGATTGGTTCCAAAATAATCGTGATCACATGCCTATAGAGTCTCAGTTTGATAGTCTAATCAGAGAAGGCTCATTAGAATGGAGGAAACTCTGCGACAATGATACCTACAAAGAGCGATTCCCCGACAAACATTTTGACCTTGAAACAATTATTCAAGCAAAAATACGTTCACTTACAGTGGATTTTGAAAAATCTTTCGTTGGTTTTTTTCATCCAGAAGGCATGGATGATGAAGGGAAATTCGACTTTTTACATGGTGCCATGTCGTTTGATAGCATTTGGGATGAGATTAGCTGTGTTGGACAAGAGTGTCCGAGTAGTGGTGAACCTCATGTTTATATTGTTAGTTGGAATGACCATTTTTTCATCCTCAAAGTTGAATCTGATTGTTACTACATCATTGACACCTTGGGAGAAAGACTTTATGAAGGGTGTAATCAGGCATATATCTTGAAATTTGACAGCAACACAACGATTTACAACATGCCAGATGTTCCTCGTATATCAGATGGTAAAACATCAGACGACCAACAAGAGGTATCAGATTCTAATATGAAGAAAACACATGAAGTAAACAAGGAAATAAATTCTGTTGAAGGAAACGACGTACAATTGAGTAGTGAACAAGAAGAAGTTATATGTTGCAGAGGTAAAGAAGCATGTAAAGAATACATTAAAAGCTTCCTAGCTGCAGTACCTATAAGAGAATTGGAAGCAGATGCTAAGAAAGGTATCGTTTCTTCAGAATCGCTTCATCATAGACTACTACAAGTTGAGTTTCACTATACCCAACTGTTACAGTCTTGTTATGCAACTCCAGAGGTCGAATAATCAATAACTGCACTAGACTTTAGCTTTAGCCTCAAATGAGGATTCTACTAATCACACTGTAAATTGAAATTTATGCTAACCATTGATGTTCTTATGATTTTTAAGTGAATTCGATTAACAAATGGATGCTCGTTTAAGCTTTTTGTTGCGGACAACGAGTGAGTTGAATTTTTATCTGTTATCTTTTTTCTTGGGAAGGTTATTATGTAAATGGCTCTATAATTTCCTTTTCAAGTGAATGCATATTTTTCCATGTAGAGGACAAATTCTCAACTAATAAATTCCTCTTATAAATAGAAATTACTTTTGATTTTAATACCTTGATGCCTATTTTTGAACTCATAATAAAAAAACATATGCCAAATCCACGAGTATCATCAAATATTATTATAAATAAGTTTGACATGATAATTTTAATAAAATTGTCTTTTCTATATAATTGAATTTTTATTTATTTTTTCATTTTCAGTGCACGTAAACTCATGTTTCTCCCTATTACGTGCTTTTGCCAATTCTAATGTATGTCACTGTTTATATATAAATAGTACTGGTATACATGTGACATTTACTAATGACATCAATTGACATATTGAAATACTTGCTTTTAATGTCAAAGGACTTATACGATTTAGAAGAATAAATGTCTCGTTCATAATTGTTTGAACAAAATCTTTTTTCACATTTTTTCAATTTTAATTATTGATAGAAAATAAATTAATCGTACTTGTTTTCAATATATTGTAAAATATATGTAAGATAATTATGGTAATATCTTATGATATAGTTGTTTATTGTGAGATTCTATTATATCTTATAATATAGTGAGATATTATCTTTATAGATTTTTGATAATCACAAGTAAATATATATTTTAAACAAAATTTAATATTTAAATATAAATAATTATTATATTTAAAAATATTATATAATTAATTATTGTATTATAATATGGTAACGATATAATATAATAAAATTTTCTTATAAACTCAAAATTGAATGAATACAGAACGATATTAAAGTTCATAATATAAAATTTTGATACCAAAAATATTGGAAATTTTTTTGTAGAACTCAGTTTATGATAAAAGATAATTTAATAAACAAATATGAAATTTATAAGATTAATATCAGTGTTAATGATGAGCTCTAAAATTGTAGAATTAAAAATTAAACTTTCTGACTTTATAGAATTGAGAATTAGATATTTTGATGCGTATAATTGTAATTAGAAAAAAAAAATATAAAAGTTAACTCCACGAACAATTAAAGATCACTATAAACATTACTTTTATTTATAAGATTACCAAAATTTTCACCCTTAAAATAAATAACAATATTTTATTTATTTCTAAATAATTTATATAACTTAGTTCCTTTATACTTAGAAGTAAATAAAAGAAAAAATATAATTGACTTGTCTTTGTGAATAAGGTAGGCATGCTTAAACTTGAGTTCAAATAATCAAATTCTAGCAATTGACCTTCTCATTCGAAGTGGACCACTTTAGTTTTTGTCATGAATCCTCTTAAGTGGGTACTGGATCTTAGACTTCCATATGGTTATGGACCTGAACTTGATGGATCTTGGGCTCTATGGCATGGTTTTTCTTTCTGCACCTCCCCAATTTTAATGTGCACTCCACACATTTTAAAATTCAAATTATATATTTTTTTATTTATTATTTTGAGTTCCAAAATACACAGACATATACACTTCGAAACATTTTTAGATTGAAAAACAAATTTTATATTATAGGATTGTACATTATGTATTCTGGAATACAAAATACAAAACCAAAACCAAGGTTATTCGTACTTCTACATTTTGTTCTTTTTTTTTTCTTTTTGATTTTGGATTCTATACATTAAAGGATAAATCTAAACATTGTTGTTATGAAAACACGATACTCAAATTTTCCATTCATTCAAAATCACTGTACAACCTATTAATAACCGAGTGACATGTTTACCTGTCACACTACACAACATGAGCTTGTATTACAGTTTCTACATCTGATAGTACGAGTTGCATAGAATGTCCATTTCTAAGGAACCAGATAGACAAGGTTAAAGAGCAAAAAATATCAATAATATAGTACAAGAAGAATGATATAAAACTTATTTGGCCACCTTGGTTTGTTTTTTCTTTTCATTTTCAGTTGATGCCAATAATTATTAAAACATCTCTTTATTTTTACATCTACTTCTCATTTTCACAAATCTATAAAGAAATCGGTGAGAACAACCGAGCTAAATTTGTTGCCACCTTTTTCCTTAACAAATTTTTGAAAACAAAAATAGAGTGAAAATAGAAACGATGTTTTTGTAATCATAACATATGAACTGAAAAATGAAAACAAACGCACCAAAAGGTTGGATAAATCTCTAGCAGCAAACGGGGCATTTGACAAGGCCATTCTCGTTACAATCAGGACATCTAACGAAACATTCATGGTTGTTGTTGTTGTCCCTGTCGCAACTGAACACTTTGCAACTTCCACAACAGTTGGAACAAATGGCGAATCCCATGTTGGCGCAGCCGGTGCAAGGAGAATCACTGGAGTGAGTTGGTGTTCCTTCTAGAAACTTCCCAAGCCACCCCGTCTCGTGCAACCCAACCACTTCATCGGCTCCTCCAATGTACCTTCCCTTGATGAAAAGCTTGGGAGGGATGACTTTCCCTCCCAAGATTTTCCACAACTCCTCTCTGAACTCCAAGTGCAGAGACACATCCCTCTCATGGTACATTATTTTGAAGCTCCTCAACAAGAAACGGATCGTGTTACAGTCATGAAACGTTTTCCTTATCCCTCTCAGGCTTGTTGTGTAGAGAATGATGGAGTGGTTCCCCCCTGGTGGACATAACTCTTTGAAATCACTGAGAGATGGGTATCCATTGTTGCATGATGCCATAGCAGGCACTGATAACTTTTGTTCGGAAGGTTTTGTGATTTCTTTGGACCCTACGGTGGCTTCTTCCTCCCCGAAATGATTACCATCATCATCAAGCACCAGGTGAGATAGGTTGTTTTCTTTGTAGTCATGATATGGGGTTGGAAACCTTTTTTGAAGAAGAAGGCCTTGTTTCTTCAAGTTGGTTATGGTTGGGAGGAGTTTTAGTTTTGTGACGAACCTTCCCCTCACCATTATTCCTGTTGTGTCTTGTAGCTCTAGAAAATTGGATGGCATGTGAGTGAAAAGAGTGAAGAAAAGAAGAGGTTGTGAGAATGAGTGAGGCAATAGAGTGGGGTTGACGATAAGTTTTGTGTTATGGATTGAAGAGAGTATATAAAGTGGAGATTCTAAAGCTGTGTGATGTTGTTGGGTTTGCTTTTGAATGATCACTGGACGATGTGGGGACAAGGCCATACCCACTCCTCATCTTTTATCAGATTAGAGTGGGACTGACCCTTTACCTACCATTTGGTGCCTCAATCATGGTGTGGAATATGAACCATATTTGTTAATTCAAAACTATAAAGTGGCTAATATTCTCAATATCATTTGCCTATCTGATTGGGAAACTATGCCAGTCTCAATTTGCCACATGATTCAGTTGGTTCAATACCAATTTCACTCGGAGTGCCCTTGGACCACACCTATTCATTTGGCCAATACAAAAGAGGAGACAAAGTGTGCCGATGATCATGATTCCACATATTTCTGGTAAAAGCAACCTTGTCCTTAAAGTCCTCGTATCTAACTTAATCTTACAAAATCGATTTCATTCACATATATATCTCAAACGTAAGACTAGATATTAATGAATAATTTCATATTTCATTAAGAAATATATATCTCGAACGTAAGACTAGATATTAATGAATAATTTTATAGTATTGATTTTAAACTTAACTGACTTATGATGCGAAGTTTGTACCGATTTATACTGTAAATTTGCCTTAGACGTGGGTCTTCCATCAGGTTCCAGTGTCTCACATGAGATTTAATAGCTTCACACATATTTTCTTTCCATCCTTACAAACTTAAAATGAAACCTAACATCAATTTCTTATGCAGTGAAACTAGAATAACTTCTTTTAAGTCTAAGAATCTTTAAGCAACTCCCATTGCATTGCAGGGAGAAAAAGACACAAATAGTTGCGAAAGATTGACTATAAAGTAAGTTCTGAAATTTGTCGATGGAAATTTAGTGACCGACATGATAGTAACATTGTAAACGACAAATTGATGACTACAGTCCTTTTCGAGAGACTAATGTGATTGATATGACCAATATCTAGTTTCAGCAGTAGTTCCTGATCGATCATGATTGAGGTTTTGCCTTAAACTCAATGTCTATTGTGAGATTTCACTTAGACAAGTTTAAAGATGTTTTCATGATTTTAGTGAGAATAAGTGTACAGATTCTTTGCAGTTTCATTATACCTTTCACCCTTCTCAACTTTAATTATCATGTACACTTTTTTGTTACACCAAAGTCAATCCTTGGTAATTTCATCTCCCTATGAAACGAAGTTTACATGATCGAAGCTTTTTTGTGCAGAGACATGTCTACACCATATCTTTAATCCTTCCCCATCCGCAATCAAATGCCGGTATCACGCACATAAAGCAGCACACCGGAAAGACCTAAAAAGATTAGTTGTTGCAAGCAAAAATTAAGAAAAAGCACTAGACATTGCAACCATTAAATGTCTATTTCAAAAAAGTGAATCAATAATTTGTCCACCAAACATGTTCAATGTTTAATCGCGTTTGTGTCAGACCATAAGCCCTTGTACAATGTGTAGGCACAACAAGTATACCATTTTGGATGCATTTCATAAATCAAGCACATGAATGCAATCACTGTATTAAACTTTAAAACAGAGTTCATTGTATGCGTTTGCCAACCTTTTCATGCTCCCTGTATCCCTCCTGCAAAGATTAGTAATTTCTTGTTATTGTATTTCTTATATGCAGTCCAAGTTTTTATTAAGTCCGTGAAACAAAGCATATGAATGATTTGCGTAGTGTGGAAGTTGGTACAATAGAAGGAACTGAGTATTATAAAGTGTTTTGGGCATTTGAACATGTATGCAGAAAAGGATAATCATAAGAGCTAGGAATTGGTCAACTAATAAGATTTGACGTTTGAAAAAACATGCTTATATGGTGTTGCTGTCTTGCCGGATTAGGAAAGAAAACTACGATACCAACAAAACAATTAATGCAGTTTTCTGATGGCAGTAAGCTCGATTTCAACACAATATATAGTCTCATTTTTGTATTCATTATAGTACTACTCCTTGCATTGGTATAACTCTAGTTATTATTAGAGAAGAATCCAATAATTTAGTTACTAAGATTTTAAATGAAACTAAAATTAATAAAAATTTAAGATGAATCGAATATTCACACTTTGTAAAAGTAAATAAAATGGATTTTATTTTTCAAAATATATGTTTTAGGATTTTGATTTTAAAATAATATCATAATTTCTTAATTAAATTTATTCATGACTTATTCGTAATCTTAAACCTGAGAGTGATATATTTTTTTTGGGTTAAGTATGTTTTTAGTCTCTGAATTTTGACTCAAGATTGAAATTTTTCTCTGTCTGGAACTTTGATACATTTTGGTTCCTAAACTTTAAAAATTAATGAATATAATCATTTTAACCCAATTATGTTGATTTTTGTTGAGATGTAGAATACATTTTTCAGTAAATATTGAACCGAGACTATGTCAAATAGTGTAAAAACCTCCAATACTAACATGAAACAGGTTCGACACGTAAAAAAAATTAATAAAATTGGATTAAAAAGACTATATTTATTTTTAAAGTTTAAAGATCAAAATGTATGGAACGAATTTCAATTTTGATCAAAATTAATAAACTCAAAACATACTTCATCCTATTATTGATATAAAAGTGAATAATAATATTAAAGTTGTTATAATGAAATAAATAAGTACCAAATGCAGAGAGAGCATCACATGCATGCAGCAAATATAGCAAAACATTCCATGTTGTTATATATTATAATAAGGAAGAGATTAAATAGATTAAAGATATATAAGTTAGAGGGCCATCTTATACTTCTCTAATTTCGTAAATTAGTTCAGTTCCTTATTATAATTTTAATAATTAAATTCATTAATTAATAGTTAATATTTTTTTAAGTGATTCAAAATAAATTTAATCAACCATTACAATTTAACATACTAAATCGCAATAATTTTATTTTATTTTATTCTGTTAGATTTCTCGTTAAACATATGTTCAGGGCACAGTTATGCTGTAGCCGTTGGCTTTTCGTAGTTTTGGGATGATTGCATTTTTTTGTTCTGTCACTTTTCTTTTGGCTGAAGTTTTGTTAAGTAATTATTGGAGCATTATGATATAATTAAGCAGGTTGAATTTGATGGTGGCGGTGATTTGAATTTGATATGATATGATACAATATGCATCTATTTTGGTTGTTTGGGCTTTGAATTCACATCCAGGACATGACTTTTTCAATTATTGGCACAAGTTTTTCTGAGGCTGGTTTTTTTTATTTTTTTCAATTACATAACATTATTTTTAGTGATGGGTGATGGAAGGTTTGTGAGTCAAGTTGAAATTTTAATATGTGAATTTGGTTTGATGGGTTAATTTGATAGATTAATAATGGTTTTTCTAATCTACCTACCTTTTATAAACTTAAAATGAAGATAATTTAAAAATTAAATTATTATATTATATTATATTATATTATATTTATTTGATAATAATATTACTTAAAATAGTTAATATTTATTAGATAAATCTAATTATTAATCCTAATACAATAATTAAGATATAAAAGTTAAAGTTTCTTTAATATATTTAATTAAAAATATAAATTAATTATATGAAAAATCATAAAATTATAAAAAAAAAACTACTAGTTTATCTTGTTAACTTGCTTTCTAGTCATTATGATTAAGATTTTAAATCCATTCTAACTATAACGAATTAATTTGTCCCAATTCATTTTTTATGAAAGTGAATGGATTAGTTTTGCATTTTTTTATTTTCAATATTATATTTGGAAAAAAATATTTTTTTATTATGGGACCTTTAGTTATCTGATTTTCTGTTTTATATCTATATGATAGGTGAATATTAGTTGGTATTTAAAGTCATATGAGGTAAAATATATATTATTAGAATCCTAATCGTTTAATATCAATTACCTTTTTTTCTTAAATTTGATTTTGTCTTTCAATGTAATAGTTAGTAACTCGAAATTATTAATGGTTTTGAATTACCACTTGTTCTATGGTTGACTAATTCCTTGTACGTGATATGTATTATATGTATTATGATCGATTGAAATTGTAGATACAAAAACAATCAAATAATTTCTCTACTAACTCATAAAATAGTCTTTTGAGGAAGGACTATTATATATGATCAAACTTTCTCATTTTGGTATCAATAATGAGTGTATTGAGACATAAGGTTCATTAGGGAGATACAATACCAATGAGATATGAAACCTAACCACATAACGGATTGACACCGATCTCAATCCAAAATGTTAAGACAATAATTTAGGGGTATTCCTTCTTATATGATGCTCAACTTTCTCATTTTTACTCAATGTGAGATTTAGACTTAAACTTTTGAATTTTCAACAAAGTGAGTTTTATTGTATTAAAGGTTTGAAAATATTTATTATGTGGAAAATGATCTAAGTGTGACTCTAAATTTCACATTGAATAAAAATGACAAAGTTATACACCTTATAAGATAAAAGATCTATAAACCTAGGTTTGAGATTTTGATTAAAATTAATGTCAATCCTTTATATAAGTTGAACTAAAGTTGCATCTATTTAATTTCTCTTTAATAAAACTCTTCTGACCACATCTTCAAACTTGAGATTGAATTCTTTATCCGAATTATGGAGAACTCATCTTATTGTTGGTCTTATCTTCTTAACTTTCAAATTTCTAGTTAATAATTAACACATACTTGATCATGTATCAAGGTTTAAGGAGACAATAACAAATGGATAGTAATTAAAGGAAGAAAAATAGGCGCAAAAATTATAATTATTTGGATAGTGAATATGAATAGAATATAAAACGATATTATTTGATATTAATAATTTTATCTATTTCTTTTTAATTATTAGAAAAAAGAAATCTTTGTAACATAATTCATTAAATAATGTACTCTATCTTTCAGTTTCTTTGTCTTTATTTTTGCATAAAATAAATTTTGCAATCTATCTTTTTTCCATTTTTTTCAACTTTAACCAGAAGTAAAAACCATTTATCCCGAACCTTAAAGAAACATGGAAGGGGTTAGTATATGATGAGAAACGGAGAAATACGAAGCCATATCTAAGAAAATACAGAAGGTAGGAATATAATGTAATCTAAATTTTGGCATTAATGTATGTGCAATCCCAGTTGTGATAATTCTTTATATCAACCATGAGAGGTGCAACCGTAAATTAGTTATGGATGAATTATAACTGTGACAACATTGTGAATTTTTCTCTTCGGCTCGCCCAAATTCAGTGGTTCACCCATTTCTCAGTCTTTGCAAACATTTTAATAGGAACAAGATTATGAAACACATGTTAAAGCTAGCGGTGTTTCAAGTAGACGTTAAACGTCTACTTAAACAATTTGTTTAGTTTTCTAATTTTTACCGCGTCGTTAAGAATTCAAGTGTGAGTCTAAGTCTACGTTGGTTAAAAATGAGAAATTAGAGCATTATATCAAGATAAAGACTCATAAATTCATTATCTTAAGGTTTTAGATTGAAAGTGGTGTCAATACCTTACGTGGTTGGGTTCAGGTTTCATAAGTGTTATATCTCTCCAGTAAAACTTCCTCCGTAAATCATTGAAGCAATCTCGCAAGGATCGACCGACCAGCCCATACAGTACAAACAGTAAAAATGTCTTGAATGAGTCCAATCTATTACTTATATCAAGGTAATAGATTTGAGGTTAGAGCTAGCTATCGATTCACATGGATACACACATACGCATAATTCAGTTTTCGATAGGTACAAGAAAAAGTTAAAGTAAAGGATGAAGCAATAAGTATCTGTATTGATACATAATTGCCATGAATATTTTTTTACCACCATCCAACATATATTGTGGTTCAAAAGATACAAGATCTATGTTAAAATTTTATTATTATGTATATTATTTGTTCTTTGCATCATTTTGATCAAATGATGTATTATAACTTTTATTAGTGTATAAAATATAGATTCATTATAATTTAAAAAATTGAAGTAAACAAACATTTCAAATATTTTTTAATTTAAATATTTTTTTCCTTTTATATTTTTTTAAAAATATTTTTTCCTTTTATAGTTTTTTTAAAAAATATTTTTAAAGTTTATCAACTAGGTTTCATTAATGTTTGCAAATTTAATAAATGTTTGTGTTCTCATTAAATTTTATTTGGTATTCTAATCTAAAATGCAAACAATTATAATTTATTTCAAAGTATTTAATATCAAAGAAACAACCATACTCCTAATATTGAATATTTGATAATATTATGTTTCATTTACCGTAATTTTTATTATTTTATAAAAATTAATTAAAATTAATATTAAAGTAGTAAGTAAACGGGTACGGGTATGGGTACGAGATTATACCCGTTACCCGGTGGGGATGGGGATGTGACAAAAGTTTGATACCCGTTGGGTTTGGGTATGAGGATGGGGATGAATTTTTTTTACGGGGATAGGTATGGGATAATGAAACCCGTTACTAGGTGGGGATGGAGATGAGACAAAAGTTTAATACCCGTTGGGTTTGGATATGGAGATGAATTTTTTTTACGGGAATGGGTATGGGATAGCGAAACTCGTTCTCGCCCTGCTCCGTTGCCATCCCTAGATGGAGAACTTGTTATTTTATTTTATTTTATTCATATATATACATACATACATACATATATATATAAAACAAAATATAAAATATTTACAAAATCTCAATCTTTCTTGATTTCCTAATTCTAAAATAATAACTAATTTCTAAAATTGAAAGATATTTTTAAAAATAAAATATTTCCTAAAAGAAAATTTAAATAAAAAAGATATGAAATAAATATTCTCAATCGTGAGTCATATAATAAGGTCTAGAAACTCTATAAAAGGTTGATCAAACCATGAATGAGATCGTTGCTATCAAATGTGATGATAATAGTGAACGTGATATTATCTTATTCAAATTATTAGAAAGTGTTATCAAGATGTTATATGAGGGAGTTGAAATATTCTCTTTATTTATCATCTTATTAGTTAAATCAAGTTCAAGATATGTTTTTTACCCTTCGTTATATTTTATAAAATAGTCAATCGACAATTATATGTTAACGGATCAAAAATAATCGTCAAATGACTTTACGTGAATTTGAAGAATTTAAGTAGGATACGAGCTTAAGTAAAAATTATATATATATATATATATATATATATATATATATATATATATATATATATAGATTGACTTTTGTAAGTGTTTCATAATTATTTTTGCATACATATTTCATTACCAATTTTGTTTGTATTTATATAATTCATTTTATTATAAATATTTATTGAAAAAACGATCAATTAAAAAGTAAAATTGCAAGTATTTATCTTTGTTGTAGCGTCAAAACTCTTTCATTTCCAAAAACCTTCCTCACATCAAGTGCCTAAAAGTGACTCCCTTTTCATGTCATCATATTCCTTAGTCTCCCTTCTCACGTAAAAAAAATTCCGTTACCTATCCCCGTAAAAAAAATTCATCCCCATCCTCATACCCAAACCCAACGGGTATCAAACTTTTGTCACATCCCCATCCCCACCGGGTAACGGGTATAATCTCGCACCCATATCCATACCCGTTTTCTTACTACTTTAATATTAATTTTAATAAAATAATAAAAAAATTACGGTAAAGGAAACATAATATTGTCAAATATTCAATATTAGGAGGATGATTGTTTATTCGATATCAAATACTTTGAAATAAATTATAATTGTTTACATTTTAGATTAGAATATCAAATAAAATTTTATGAGAATCAAAATATTTATTAAATTTGCAAACATTAATGAAACCTACTTGATAAAATTTAGAATTATTTTAAAAAAAATATAAAAGGAAAAAATATTCAAATTAAAATATATTTTAAATGTTTATTTATTTCAATTTTTTAAGTTATAATGAATCTTTTTTTTATACACTAATAAAAGTTATAATACATCACTTTATAAAAATGATGCAAAGAACAAACAATAACCATAATAATAAAATTTTAACATAGATCTTGTATCTTTTGAACCACAATATATGTTGGATGGTGGTAAAAAAATATTCATGGCAATTACATTAAATTTTTATATTATAGTAAATAAAAATTATGTATACAATTATAGTGAAAAAAATTAAAGTATGATTGTAATGAGTTAGAAAATAAAAAATAATTAGATAAAATATATCGAAATAATATTCTACATGATTAAAATAAACAAAAAATTAAAAAATTAAAAAATGTGTATCTTATAAACAATTTGGAGACTATCGAAAGGAATCACACAAAGGAAAACAAATATATAATTAAGGGTACGATAAGATGAAAATCTTAGAGATCTAAGAAAAATTTTCAAATATCAACATATATACTCAATGGTTGAGAAATAATAAAAATTATTTTAATGAAACAAAAAAGTTTTTCAAATGAAACAAAAATTAATAATAATAATAATTTTTATTATATATTATCTAGTAAATAAAATGTTTATGTTATTAAACACTTAAATTGAGAATATTAAACATTCTCATGTAAAAGGAAAATGCAATAAATAAAAATATTAAAAAATAATAGAAATATTCAAATGTTAGAAATAATTTTTTTTTAATTGACATACATCATTCTAACATAATTACATAAAAGTTATGATAAGATAAAAAATATATTGGAGATGCGAATGGGTTTCATAACAAACCAAATAATTAAAAGAAATAAAAAATAGAATAGGTATATATATATATATATATATATATATTTATATAGGGTTACTTTATTAACTGTAAATATTTTAATAATTTAAACGAGGATGAAGATATGGCGCGAGGACGAATTAATATATATGTTGTATCTTTCGTATTTTCATAATCCCTACAAATTTCTATCACCCATAATATTTCATATTGTAATTATATGACTTTTAAAGTTTCGTAAGTCTGTATCTTAATTAAATTTGCATCAAACGATCTAAATAAATATGCAGATTTACGAATTTTATAATTTTGTACGATATAATTACCACGAAAAAATTATCTGTCAATTAATATTTTTAAAAAAATAACAGAAAAAAGTATTTTCTTACAAATTTTTTTAACAAATTTGCAAGAAGAATTCTATATAATATGAAAATTTTTACTAGTGTCAATAGTTTTAGATATTTAATAGAAGTTATGTTCTTACCATGTACACTATTAGAATTATTCTAAATCTTCTACTTACCAAATAAAGAAACCATTAATTAACTTTAAAAGATTTGATTCATTAAATATATTTATTTTTATAAATAAAATAATGAAAATATATTTAATGTTCCGATTCTACATATTTTTGAATTAATTAAGGATAATCCAATTATAATCCAATACGATAATGGAAGATAAAAAAGGAAATTAAAATCTCGATTATTATTTAATCGCAGACCAAGACAACGCTTATTATGTTATCATGCGATACATGTATAAGAAGCGAAGGAAACGAGAGAAGCTTAAGAGATAATACAAACCCGAGTTTTTTCAAGAATTAAACTATTACTCAGAAAAAGGAAAAAAGGAGATCAAAGAGGTATGTGAACTTATATTTGAACAAACAAAATAGTAAACTTTTGAATCATGAAAAAGTTAATGTTATTTATGTTGTACGCATTTATACAAAAACTTTGAATTTCTTTTGCTGTATATCTTCAGCCCAACATTGTCATCACAACAAGAACTAATACTCAGCTTATTTCTATTCTGATGCAAAGAAACAATAATTGTTATATATTACTATTTGCATATAAAGGTTTGTGCATAGCAGAAAATGGGGCGTGGAAGGATACCTATGGATCTGATCGAGAAAGAGAAGGCTCGAAAGACAACATTTCAGAAGAGAAAGAACGGATTAATGAAGAAAGTTTACGAGTTTTCGACTCTTTGTTCAGTTGACGTTGGTGTGATTATCTTTGCCTCAAAGTTTCTCGATGAACCTGAAACATGGCCACAAGACCCAAGAGAGTTGAAACGTGTGATTCAGAAATATCTGAACACCACCAGTGATAGGCGTCCAAAGGTGTATGATGTGGAAGAGTATTTCAGTGAAAGGATGAAAAGGATTGAAGGTGAGATTTCCAAAGTGCACAAAGGGAACATCCAACTCAGGTACCCAACCTGGGATGAATCTTACAATGTTCTTGAAGAGGAACAATTGAGGATGTTTGTTGGCATTCTGGATGCTAAGCTTGATGCTTGTAATCAAAGGATGAACATGTTCAAGCGTGATTCGAAGGGAAAAGCAATAGCAGAATCAGACTATGATGGTAGTCACCTCAGTTTTATGCAGAACATGTCTCAAACACAGAACATGTCTCAAACACAGGTTTTTCCTACTAATGATAACAGTCAAGTAACATCATATTCATGTCATCAGAGTCAAAGTTCTCTACCTACTTTGTTTCAACTAGGTCAAAACTGTACCCAATTGATTGAAAAAAGTACAGTAGTGGATTGGAGTAATCAAGTTGGTGCAAGTGATCACAGAATGAGTACACAAGAAGATGGATTAGACAAAAACCAAAACTCCTTACCATGTTTTTACAATGCAAATATTCAAACAATGCATCCATATAATAATGTTGCTTTGCAAACTCTCCCTTCTCAATTGCAGTACGATGCAACATTTCAGACCCTGTCAAATCGACCAGGTCCATCACAGGGATTTACGCCTAATGGCATGATCATTCTACTATACTTCAACCTCATTTTTTAGACCATATACACAGAAGAAAGTAGGTTCTATTTATTATAGTGTAGTATGTTGGAGTTTTAGTTTTTTTTCTCTATTTTTTAGCATTTCTTGCTTACAACAGTTACCACAATAATTTTGTGACAGATTTTTTTTATTTGTTCATTTAGAAATATTTGCCGCAATGATTATTGCATGAAGATTGTGTCAAATTTGCTTAATGAATTCCTATAGTTAAATCAGTGAGAATAATATATTATTAGACAGAATAAATATGGAAAAAATTCTTTGAAAAAAAAAATCATTTAACATTACTCATAGGGATAAATAGTCATGAAAAAAAAACTTTTGTATTTGTAAAAATTTATTGTACGTTAAAATTCAAAATAATATTTTCCATCTTGTTCCTATATAAGAAAAATTATTGACGAAAATTCGCTGGTAGTAAGTTTAGGTATAATTTTTTGTACAAAATAAAAATTTATAGTAATATGTTCAAGGATAAACAGATTTTACAAAGTTAGAATTTCAATATTTTATAAATTTTGAAGTTACTTAATCTCTTTTTTGAATTAAGATGGTAAAAAAAAAACCCTTTATACTTTTTTTAACCATGCTTTTTATACTCTTTGTGCTTTTAAAAATAAAAACAGTGCTTCTTAACAAAACGCTCTTGAAAAATTAAACTACATAACCAAGAGTTTCACAATTACTGTGAACGATGGAACATGTTATATTATAAGTTTGTCAAATACATAAAAAAGAAACACTTCAAACAAATACATATTCATGAAGATAATTGTTGTTGTTGACATAAAATAGAATATAATTTTCCTTCTCAACAACATCAAGCATTTTTATACGATATAGTATTTAAAATATGTTATTATTCTTTACTTCTATTACTCATATTTGAAATTCTTTGAAAGTGATTGGTCAATTGACAACTTTTCATTTTTTTCATATATATTTTTTTCTAAATATAGAAAATGAGTGATAGGTTGCAAATGAGTGGTAAATTGAAAACTTATCATTTTTGCAAATCTCCTTCCTAAATATTTAAAAATAAGTGATCAATTAAAAACTTATTTTTTTCATAACTTTTTCAAGATAACTATCTTTACTATGATGTTGGGAGTTTAACTCTAGAAGTCAAACTCTAGTACCAACTAAAATACAAAAACACATTAGAAGATAATTTATTAGTATGACATTGAAAATCTTAAATCAATTTTGACATTTCTTCAAAAAGAAATATGATACAAATAGCGGGGAAAAAGAAAAAAAAAACAAAATTAATTATGCAAAGACAAAAAATTATTAGGATAATTTTATAAAAATAATATATATTCATGTTGGGAATAGTCCAAGTATGAGTCAAAGTCTCACATTTAATATAATAGATAAAGTTAAACACTATATAATAATAGAAACTCATAAAACTGGTGTCAAATACTTTATATGTGTAAGACTAATGTCATATAACCATAGAACCACAATCTCTCAATGACTATAACCATATATGAAAGAATACATAACCCAACAATTCATATCAATGCACTCACTAAAGTTATTAATTTATTTTATTTAACAAATTCAATAAGTATAATACGTTTATATAAATCTTAATATGATGGCATGAATTAAGAACGTACATTTGCACACAAATATAATGAATAAATGGATGAAATAAGAGTTTTTTTACTGCAAAAAAATTATAAAAATACAAAAAAGAATAATTTTTATTTGAAAAGTAAAGACTAAAAAGTTATATACATAGTTGGAGCAATAATAGTTTATTTAATTAATAACTTAGGATAGAAAACAATAAGTAAATGATTGCATTTATATATTCCAAATTTATATATTAAATTATTAGTAATTAATTAATTTTTATTTAATAACTTATTTGACTATGTATTTATTCACAATGAAATTTTTATATTTAATAAACATAAATTACATTTATTAAATATCTTAAATATATTATAATTTATAAATATAACTATTATTAGTACTTAAATGTTATATATATATATATATATATATATATATATATATATATATATATATATATATATATATATATATATATCTTATTTTATATTTTTTTT